>Ga0209340_1001180_pt1 | contig 20491 bp, 21 predicted proteins | sample EPASupsiteSAE323_FD_187266 | JGI IMG/M metagenome (GOLD analysis project Ga0209340, IMG submission 187266) | Bioremediated contaminated groundwater from EPA Superfund site, New Mexico - Sample SAE3-23 (SPAdes) (version 2) | ecosystem: Environmental > Aquatic > Deep subsurface > Groundwater >... | reverse complement strand
CGATGAAGTATGAATTAGACCAAAACGAATCTCCCCACAGGAACTCCTTGGTTTGTGGAAATTCTTGTCGGAGTCTTCTGGCAGTGACGCCCTTGATTACATTCACGACGTTGGATAAGTTGGTTGTGGGTGTCGCTGTGAACAGTACATGGAGATGATCTTCGGCTGGTTCCTGCGCAAGTATTTCTATTCCAAGTTCCTCAGCCAAACTCCAAATGATCTGCTTTAGTCTCTCGCGAATCGTTTCGTCGTAGAGTGCTTTCCTCCGGTACTTGATGACTACCACTAAGTGATAGTGAAGTGAGTACACGGAGTGCGCAGATCTATCGAGTTTGTATTTCGTGGGATTTGCCCAAACATATATATCACATTATTACCTTAGATAGTTATCGGTGAGCAGAAACTAATGGAAGGACTCCGCTTTCATCCCTACCCTGAAGGATGGGGACTTCCCGCTTCGTCCTTTCCGATCCTACAAGTTAAAATTTATGACCATAGGATATAAAGCCGGGCAGAGCGGTGCGAAAGTATTCTGACGAACAGTGATTCTTTAGATCCGATTCAGCTCCTCAAGCCTCTCAGGCTCGCCCATCAGCTCTGTCCCCACCAGAAGTGCATCCGCCCCTGCCAGAATCATCCTCTCTGCGTCCGTCCTGCTGTGCACCCCGCTCTCAGCTATCAGGAACACCCCGGCCTGCTTCGCAAGAGGCGCCAGCCGCTCGAAGACTCCGAGGTCGATCTCCAGGGTGCTGAGGTTTCTGTTGTTGATGCCTATGATCCGGGCATCGGTCATGAGTGCTGCCTCCATCTCGGCTTCGGTGTGAACCTCCACCAACGGCTCCATGCCCAGAGACCTCGCCGCTGCAACGAATCTATCCAGATCGATTCCAAGGGCTGCTATCAACAGCACCAGGTCGGCCTGGACCTCAGAGAGCTGCCTCTCATCGAAGATGAAGTCCTTTCTCAAGACAGGCAGGCCGGCTCTTCGAGCTATTTTGGCGTTTTCTAAAGATCCCAAAAAGTGAGTGGGCTCGGTAAGGACGGAGATGGCGCAGGCCTGACACCTGGCGTAGGCCTCGGCATAGCCTGCCACCTCGAAAGGAGAGAGCTCCCGGCCTACGGCCTTCGGCTTGATCTCGGCAATGATTGGGATGATGTCCCTTTCCCGGCATGCCGAAGCCGAGGCGACGAGATCGCGGCGCATCTCGGGCGACCATACCGCGGAGCGGGCAAAACCGCGGGCTCGACTGGCAGCGAGGATGCCGTCAATCAGCGAGTGCATCCGACCGCATCCTCAATCCAGTTGGATATCAGCTTCTTGCCGGATGGCGTCAGCACGGACTCAGGATGAAACTGCAGACCTGTGTGTGGCCGGCTCTTATGTCGGACGCTCATGATCACATCGTCAGCGGTCTTGGCTGCAACCTCCAGCTCGGGAGATAGCCTTTCTATTGCTAGAGAATGATACCTGCCGCCCACCATTGGGCTCTCCAGGCCCCGGAAGATGCCCTTGCCGTCGTGCTCAATCATTGAGGTCTTGCCGTGAAGCGGTCTTGTGTGAGATACGGTTCCTCCGTAGGCGATGTTCATGGCCTGGTGGCCGAGACAGACCCCCAGGATGGGAGTGTCTCCAAAACGCTTTATGATCTCCAGACAGCTTCCGATGTCCCGCGGATTGGAGGGGTTTCCGGGCCCTGGCGAGATGACGATCCCGATAGGCTGCAGAGCCGCGACTTCTTCAAGGGTAACACGGTTGGACCTTACAACAGTCTCAGGATAGAATTGAGAGACGTAGTCCACAAGATTCCAGACGAAGGAGTCCTGGTTGTCCACGAAGAGTATGGGCCGAAGGGACGAAGCAGCGCCGCTCATACAGTCACCCCAAGAGCCCTCTTCATGGCAGCCATCTTTCTCTCAGTCTCTTGATACTCTTTCTCAGGGTCTGAGTCCGCCACAATCCCAGCCCCTGCCTGGACTGTGGCCACACCATCTTTTACGAGAACGCTTCGGATGGCTATGGCAAAGTCTGAACTCCCATCTATCGAGAAATAGCCTATGCCGCCACCATAAATTCCGCGGGGTGCCGCCTCCAGATCGTCTATGATCTCCATTGCCCGCAGCTTGGGGGCTCCTGAGAGTGTTCCGGCAGGAAAGACCGACCTGGCAGCATCGAACTGATCGCATTCCTCTCGCAGTTGTCCATGAACCGTTGTCTCAATATGCTGCACATGCGAATACTTGAGAACAGACATGAAATCCTCCACCAAAACCGTGCCTGAACGGCAGACCGACCGCACATCATTTCTGCCTAGGTCCACAAGCATGACATGCTCAGCCCTCTCCTTCTCGTCAGACAGCATGATCTTGGCATATTTGTCATCCTCTGCCCGGGTCCTTCCACGAGGACAGGTTCCGGCTATTGGATTGACCTTGAGTTTGCGGTTGTAGGTATTGAAAAGCGTCTCAGGCGATGCTCCAACAATTGCCAGATCTCCGAACTCAAAGAGATATGTGTAGGGGCTAGGATTGATGCTCCTCAGCTTTCGATAGAGCTTGACGGGATCAAGGCACTCGATTCTGGTGGACCGGGCCAAAACTATCTGAAAGATGTCGCCGTCAGTGATGTGTACCTTGGCCTTTTGCACCGCATTTCGGTACTCCTGAGGCTCTCCAGCCGACAGCACCCGGCCCGTTACATTCAGGTCCTCAGCCTGGTCGTAGTCAGGATCGATTCCGCCTATGGTCTCAATCAGGTTGACCTTGGGCCCAGGCAGAATCGGGGCAATTGTGAAGTAGACCTTCCGGTCCAAGTGATCGAAGATGAACGTGCTCTCGGCAAGGCCGAACTGGGCGTCAGGAGTTTCAGAAGTCGACCTTTTGCCCAACCGCTCTTTGACCAGATCGTAGGCCAGATATCCAATGCCTCCGCCTGTAAACACCTGCCTTCCGAAGCTATTTGGCATTCCCCTGCTGCATGGTATGGCCGCCCTCAAGACATCGAAGAGATCACAGCCATCGAGGACTGGCCCCTGCAATACCGAGCCCTTCTTCTCCACATCCACGCACTTGGATAACCGCTCCTCTATGGGAGCCATGCCGCCATTAAAGAACTCCATCTTGAGAAACCGGTTCTTGATAGAGATCATGGCCGAGGGATCAGCCCCAACGAAGGAGAACCTGGCTTTCTCTCCCGATTTCTCCACCGACTCCAAGAGGTATGGATATCTGCGATCCCTGAGGGCCAGGTAGAGCGAGAGTGGGGCGTCAACGCTCACCTTGTTGCTCACGTCCACAAAGATAGGTTCTACTGTTGCTGAAGACATCTTCTCACCTCTCGCACAAAGGAATTGATCTTTTCCGGGTCCTTTCTGCCATCAGTCTCTGTGCCACTTGATGCATCGACCGCATAAGGCCGGACCATTTCTATGGCCTCGCCCACATTTCCGGTATGCAGTCCGCCTGCCAAGATCACAGGGACCTTGAGAGATCTGACGATCTCGGCACTACGATTCCAATCGTGGACCCGTCCTGTTCCGCCAAGCTTTCCGTCTACCATGCTGTCCAGAAGAACGGCATCTGCCACCATCCCGTAGCGTCTTGCATCTCGATCTCCTGCATCGGTTGCAACTGCAGCGACCAGCTTCTGGTAAACCCGAATCTTCAGCTCTGCCAGATCGCGGGGCTGAAGCGAGCCGTGCAACTGAAGCACATCCGCTCGGGTCTGCCCGGCCAGGCGCACAGCATCATTGACATCTTTCGGGGCAATCACCGCAACGCTCTTGGTGTAGATCGGGACCCGACTGATGAGGAGAGCCGCTTCTCCCGCTGACAGACAGTGCCGGGAGTCTTCAACCTCCACCACAAATCCCACAGCATCAGCTTCCGCCCGGAGGGCATAATCCAGTTCATCACTGCTCATAATTCCGCAGATCTTGACCCGTGTCATAGAAACCTCACCAGCTTGCCATAGTCGCCGTTCATCTCTACCATCTTATGCAAGATTTCCATGGCCTTCCCAGAGTCTATGGCCTCTTCAGCCATCTTTGCGCCTTCTTTGAGGCTCGCGGCCCCGCCAGATACGTAGACCGCTGCACCACCGTTCATGGCTATGATGTCCCTGGCAGGAGACCTTTCACCTTTCAACACAGCCACAAGGCGCCGGGCATTGTCCACCGGAGTGCCTCCGACGAGATCCTGCGGCTTTACCAGAGGATATCCCAAATCCTGGGGCATGATGCTGTAGCTTCTCACAGATCCATCCATTAGCTCAGAGATCTGAGTCTCGCCTGTGTTTGAGATCTCGTCCATGCCACTGCCGTGCACCACCAGAGCCCTCTCTGTGCCCATCATCAAGAAGACTGAGGCCAGCTTCTGACACAATCCCGGATCGTAGACGCCCATCACCTGGGCCTGAGCGCCAGCTGGATTGGTGAGTGGCCCCAGTATGTTGAAGACAGTTCGCAGCCCAAGCTCTCGCCTGATTGGAGCCACCCGCTTCATGGCAGGATGAAAGACCGGTGCCAGCATGAATCCTATTCCCAGGCGCTCGATCATGGCCACTGTCGCCTCAGGCGTCGTGCTGATGTTGACGCCCAATTCTAAGAGCACATTGGCGCTGCCACACTTAGAGCTTACAGCATAGTTGCCGTGCTTGGCAACAATCACACCGCAGGCGGCAGAGACTATGGCCGCGGCTGTGCTGACATTAATGGTGTTTGTGGCATCTCCCCCCGTGCCGCAGGTATCCACCAGTACGCCCTTGATCTTGGGATGAATACGAACTGCAGAATCCCTCATCTTCTTGGCAAAGCCAGCTATCTCGGACACTGATTCGCCTTTCATGCGCAGCGCTATCAAGAGAGCACCAATCTGGGCATCGGTGGCACTCTTGAAGACCTCGTCCATTAGAGCTTCAGCCTCGATGAGGGTCAGATCGCGCCCCTCGACAATCTTTTGAAGATAACTCAATGCAATCACCGATCTAATGTATAATCATGTACTCTAATGAGATAAAAAGTACAATGTATTTATAGATTGTGCATTGTAGACATGAAAATTACATTTTATGGCATTACGAACGCGAATGAGTGTAGGAAAAAACGAGAACGAAAGAAGATAGAACGAAAGCTGAAAAAATAGGAGCCCAAAATATATGGTCCTAGATATGATCTAAAGAGAAAACCCTATTTTATAGCATCCGACTGCCTATCCTCATCGGGATCTCTCTTTCGGGCTGGTTTGGTCGGATAACTGCTTCTTATGCCCTCGGGCACAGGCTTATCCAGGTCTGACAAATCTGCTCCGCACATGCTCCGTTCTTTTCCCTGTTTCTATAAAAATGGTGGACCAAATGCCGCCTGCAAAACCTATTATCCCATGAATGATTTAAGACGATCATGGCGAATCTCAATGTGGTGATCCTGGGTGCCTCCGATTACGGCAAAGAGCTCGGCAAGAAGGGCACTGCCAGCGACCTCACCTTTTACAACCTGAAAAGGGGGGAGAACACAGTCACATTCATAGAACCTAACCGCTTTCCTGAGCGGGTCGCTCCCCTCTTTTACGCAGTTTCCATGGCACACAAGGCTCTGCTCATCGTCGAGCAGATTAATCCGGCCTTTGGAGAAGCTGTAATCATGCTGGACTCGATAGGCCTCAAGCAAGGCTTTGTGATACTGAAGAACTACCTCTCCCGCGAGCAGATCGCTCCGCTCATCAAGGGCACCGTTGTCGATGGCTATGAGTTCCTGGAGGACGACAAGAACGTCTTGCGCGAGAGGTTCTTAGAGGATGCCTCCAAGGTGAGTTCACCTCAAAATGCCGAAACTGGGACCCTGCCTGTGGACCATTTCTTCAATGTACGTGGCATCGGAACCGTGGTCCTCGGCTCACTGGCTGAGGGAAGCATCAAGAAGCATGATGTGCTCACAGTCCTGCCGGGAAACAAGACTGCTCAGGTGCGTTCCATCCAGAAGCATGACGAGGATTTCGAAACTGCAGGAGCTGGCGAGAGAACAGGAATAGCCCTCAAGGGCATAGAGGTCGAGGACCTAGATCGTGGAACTATTCTGAGCAACGACAAATCCATCAAACAGATCTCATCTATCGAGACGAAGGCATCCTTAGTCAAGTTCTGGCCTGCTCCCCTCAAGGAGGGGATGGTGCTTCACATCGGCCACTGGATGCAGTACGTGCCTGCCAGGGTCGAGGCGGTCTCCGCGGGCGGTGACTGGCATAAGCCCGAGCTGAAGCTCAAGCTGGACAAGATGCTGGTCTTCAGGCCAGGAGCCAGAGGAGTTCTGACCTATCCCGAAGGAGGAAAGCTGAGGGTAGTGGGAACAATTGATCTCCTGTAAATGCTCTTTTGCGGCCAGACTGGCAATTTCCCTAATTCTTTTTGCAGTTTATTTGGCTATTTCCGAATGCATTTCACATAGATCCTGTAGCCGAGCAGGTTGAGCCCCCCTCCGGGATGCAGTCGACGCTCAACGAAGCTTGAGAGCCTCTCTTGAATGTGACCAGGATCGATCAGGCAGCGCCAGGGGCTCATGAAGAGGTAGCCCTGACAGAGCTTGAAGTCAAAACCGCGATATGAGACTACGGAAAATCCAGCATCGTTGAGCGATCGTGAGAACTCAGCAGTTGTGACATATTCCGGGGGATTTATCAGTTCTCTGAATAGATGTTTTCGTATCAGTGTGTAGTGTGAAGCCCGGTTGAAGTAGTCCACCACCAGCGTCCCATCGGGCTTTAAAACTCGATAGAACTCCTGTAGGGCCCTCTCTACTGCCTTTGCGGTTGGCAGACATGTCAAGACGCCGCTGCTCACAACCCTGTCGAAGGACTGATCCCTGAAGGGCAGCCCTGTGACGGATCCCTGCAGGAATCCTGCTCGATCGTCTCCCGACGCCCTATGGGCTGCCCGGCCAAGCATGTTGTTTGAGAAATCCATGCCTACGATCTGCAGGGCAGATTTGTCATCGATAGGCCCACACTCATGGAATTGGTCGCATTTCATTGCCCTTAAAAGGAGGTTGCCGTTGCCGCATCCTGCATCCAAAACCCGGCCAGACGCCCCAGAGAAGCAAAATCTTGCCGCATCTTCCTCGAAGTCGGCCATCATCCTTAAAATATAATCGGGCGCGTCATCAGGCAGGTCGCGTGCCATCTTGAGATCGACATCATCACCGCACCTCTTCTGACACTCCCAGAACGCCAGTTCCTCTCGATCAAGATCAGAGAGATCCTCAAAGGAAACCTTCTCACCAGTTTTAAGAAAATCTGTGTTCGGGCTCATCGAGTCCACTCACCCCCACAAGGCTATCGAGGTGAGGTGGGAATTATTAATAGTTTGCCGGGAAGATGCCTCCTGCAAAAGAACGATGAGATCAATAGACAACATCAGGGAGCTGTTGTTGTGTCAGCAGATAGACGAAATGAAATGCAGAAGATAGCGGCCAGAGTGATGCTGTATCTGGATGGGCATCTTCAGGCCATGCAAAAGGCCAGAGACCAGATCCAATCGGGCCGAGCCATAGAAGAGATCGACGACTTTGGCTATCACCTCTATCTGGCCAGAAGTGACCCCAAAGATAGGAGCAGCCGGGCCGAAGCGATCCTTTGCACTCTGGATTTTGAGGAGTACTACGGCATCCTGCAAAGAGCTGCAGGAGAGGCTGGCCTGTGCCTGGAGGAGGAGACAAAGATAGAAGTCATGCTGCCTGAAGCCGAGTTTGAGGAGAACATGATCACAGGAGGCTTTGAAAAGTTCAAGGGCCTGGCTGTAGAGCACCATAACGAGTGCCTGGAGGAACTGATGGTGACTGTCTGCAGTCAGATCCAGAAGCGCGGGCTTGCGGTTGCATGCGTTCCTGATGAGGACGTGATATTCTATTTGCCGCTATCCAAAAGCCAACCTTGACGCAAATCCATGCGAGCCACGGGCAGAGAAGCCTGATGCCGCCGTTTGGATGCAGAATCTAGACCAGCGACTCCCAGACTGCTTTTTGAAGGATTGCCACAACAGGCAGCTCGATGATTACAGCCAGCCGCTCCCCGCCCGTGGTGCCGATGACAATTGAGGAGCGGTCGTCGGCGATCATCAAGCAGTCTATGCTGCTCTTGCTGCCGTCGATGATGTGATCCCTAAAGAACCGTTCTGATCCGACTTTCATCTGCATGACCTCAAAATCCAGGCCATCGAACAGCTCTTTTTTCTCAACCTTGATCTTGAGCCCAGGAACCGCTTTCAACTCCTTCCGATGATCGCTCAATATCGCAGGACTTCTGCAGAATACTATCAGCTCTCTTTCTACCTTGCTGAGGAAAACTCGAATTCGGTTCTTTATGCCCCATTCGCTTCTCACGCACCAAACTGGCGAGCTTCCATGTGCCTCTAAATTGAGGCTCAATAGCTCGCTCGTTGACCTGTCAATAGATGCCACCAAGTCGTCCCTTAGCCGTTCTATAACATGGTCTGGCTCAACAGCCCGGTAGTATGAGGGCGAGCCCTGCACATGCTCCACGAAACCCTTTCCTGACAGGTCCCGGAGAATGTCATAGATCCTGGTTCTGGGAACGCCGCTCAGATCGTGCACCTCCCTGGCTGTAGCCTCTCCCATTCCGACCAATGTCGCATAGGCTTTGGCTTCATACTCCGTGAGCCCCAGCTTTCGCAAGCCTTCCACGATTTCTGCTCTCATGTAACTCATCTAGTGACAACAAAATTATATAGATTGCTGTTACACCACTATTACAGAAAATGATGATGATTTGATTTGCATTCACAGGGCGGATTTCGATGAAGCTTAGACACTCAGGCGATATCCTAAGATATGCGCACCATTTCCAACTATCGAGCATAATCGCTCTACTTTTTCTCGCAGCACTGCTGCCGGTCACCATGGCGATTGAAGCAGGAGCGCCAATACCACCGGAGAAGTTTGGAGACGACTACTACAAGGTATACGGAACGCCCAACCTGACCCTCTCTCTGGACCGCTCCAAGATCGACCAGGGGGAGACTACACCGCTTTTCATTACACTCACCAATCGCGGAAGGGTTACCGCGTTCGAGGTGAACGAGGAGCCTGCAGCAAACAAAAGAGAGGAGGTATTGGCTGCACAGCGCGAGCAAGAGCTGGAAAAGCTGAGGACCGTGGCCCAGGATGTCTCAGTTCTCCTCAAAGCTGACAACGAGAGCGCAATTGACATCAAACGTGCCGTAGCCTTTCCAGGCAGCATTCGGGAGGGCGAAAACTCTGTGCGCCTGGAGTATCCAATTGAGGCCTACAAGAACACAAAGCCTGGCCTCTATGGCCTCAAGGCCGTTGTCAATTACACATATCAAAAGGACGTGTCTGTCGAGGGTGACGAGGATAGACCGGAAAACCCGGACGTCTATTACTGGTACGAGGGCCTCAGTCAGACCATACCCCTGACGCTCAAGGTGGAGAGAAAGAGCGGAGCGGAGTTCGAGGTTGTGCAGATCAACCCTCAATCCCTGGTGGTGGGATCTGTTGACAGCGTCGTCAAGATCCTCATCAAGAACATCGGCGACGACACTGCCAGGGATCTGGTGGCCAGGCTGCGTCCGGAGAGCGGCATTTATGTGAGCGTTGACGAGTCGCCCATTGCAACCTTAAAGCCGGGTGATGAGGCAGAACTTCTCTACAAGCTGGATGTATCAAAGGATGCAGTCGCTGGCAAGAGGTATCAGCTCAGAGTCGTCTTTGACTTTTCCGATAGCTTCAGGGACGATCTCTCCGACTGGGAGAACGCCTACATTGAGATTGAGCCGAAGAGCGCATCTCGAACTCTGGCTGCTCTCGTCATCATAATAGTGCTGACTGCTGCCATTCTGATAATAGTCAAGAGAAGGGGCAAGAGCTGAGGGGCAAATGGCAGGCAATGCAAAAAGCCCGGCGATCTCGGCTCGAAGCATAGTTAAAAGCTTTGGGACGCTGCGGGTTCTCGACGACCTGACCGTAGACATCCCCTCAGGTGTCACGTACTGCCTGCTGGGGCCGAACGGCTCCGGCAAGACTACCCTCATCCGGGCAATCGTCCGGCTTCTGAAGCTTGACGGAGGAGAGCTGACGGTTCTCGGCACGCCGGTCTCCAAGGTCGATAGCATCTACTCTCAGATAGGATACATGACCCAGCACAAAGCCCTCTATCCGGATCTGACACTTCAGGAGAACCTTGAGTTTTATGCAGGGCTCTATGGCATTGAGAGACGGAAAAGGGATGAGAGAATAGCCGAACTCCTTGAGATGGTGGCCCTCTCGGCGCACAGGAGTCGCCTGGCCGGAACGCTCTCTGGCGGCATGTACCAGAGGCTCTCTTTGGCCTGCACGCTCATCCACGAGCCGAAGCTTCTCCTGCTCGACGAGCCCACTGTTGGGGTGGACCCCCGTCTGCGCCAGACCTTCTGGAAGTACTTCGAGCATCTTGCCGAGGAGGGCAAGACTGTGCTCATCACAACCCACCTCATGGATGAGGCTGAGAAGTGCCAGATTGTGGGTTACATGAAGGCCGGAAGGATGGCGGCCCAGGGCAGCCCTGAGGAGATCCTGCGCCTGGCAGGGCTCCGACCAAGTCTCAAGCTGTGGCTGGCCGAGCCGGAGAAGGACGCAGCTCTTCTTCGGGCCGCTGGATATGATACTGCGGTTGAAGGCGGCGTTGTCTCGGTCCGACTGGAGAGCCACGCCCAGATCAAGGATGTGCTGTCTGCAGTCTCACCTCTGGACACTCGCCTCGCTGAGCCGCGGCTTGAAGATGCTTTCCTGCGGCTATCGGAGGCGGCATAATGGCCAGCCCCGCGCGTGCGGGCGTGGTGGCCCTGCGGGTCATCCGCCAGCTCAAGAGAGACCGGCGCACCATCGGCCTGATAGTCTTTGCGCCCATTGTTCTCATGATCCTCTTCGGCTATGCCCTCTCCGGAGACATGAGCGGAATCGCTCTCGGACTCGTGGACGGTGGCGGGCACGCGGCCCTGAGAAGCCATCTGGAGTCGATCTCGGACTTCGACATCCTCCGTCTGGGCTCTGAGTCGGACGCTGAGAAGCTGGTAGCCGACGGTCGGCTGGATGGAGCTGTGGTGCTAGGTCCTGGCGACGTGCGAGTGCTACTGGACGCGAGCAGCCTGCAGATCGCTTCCGCCGTAGCCGCAGCAGTGCAGGCCGGGGCGAATGCTGAGCTTGCTGCCCGCGGAAAGGCGAGCGGGCAGCGAGCCGGAGGAGACGCCATAACCACCCGATACATCTTCGGCTACGATCTGGAGATGATGGACACTGTGGGCCCGGCGATCCTGGGCCTCGTGGTATTCTTCTTCACATTCATCAACGCGGCCATCGCTTTCATCCGGGAGAGGTCGCAGGGAACCCTCGAGAAGTTCATGGTCTCACCACTGAGCCGCACAGAGATCATCTCCGGCTACGTTTTCGGCTTCTCGCTCTTCACTGTCCTGCAGTCGGCCACAACCCTCTCTGTTGTCACATTCGGCTTCGGTGTCCCGATGGTCGGAAGTCCCATTACGGCTCTGCTCATAGTACTCATACTGGGAGCCGGGGCGCTCGTCCTCGGCTGCTTCTTTTCTAACTTCGCCCGAAGCGAGTATCAGGTGGTGCAGTTCATTCCCCTCATCATCACGCCGCAGATAGTTCTGTGCGGCATCTGGTGGCCGTTGCAGTCGGTCCCTGAGGTCATCAGGCCGCTGTCCTACATTCTGCCGCTGACCTACGCTGCCGACGCACTGCGGGCCGTGATGCTCAAGGGCGCGGGGATTACTGAGATCCTCTATCCCGACCTGCTGGCGCTGGCGGCGTTCTTCGCGGTATTCTTCGCGGCGGCGGTGCTGATGCTGAGAAGGGAGGTGAATTAGATGCAGATGAGATTATTTAAATTACGGACAGAAAAAATTAAATAAGATATCCCGACGTATGGTTCTTACCAAAGATACGAATTAGCAAAAGGTAGGAGCCAATAATGCCGAAGGAATATGATTTTAGAAGTCGCTGCCCGAGATATTCCATCGAAAAGAGGGATAAAATAAGGGGGCAACATACTAAATTAATTAATAATATATATCGAGCATTACATAGGCCTCGATCACAGCAGTTACATCCTGCCATTCTGATAGGGGCAATGCTGATCTCATTTGCGCTGCCGGCGTTCGCCATCCCGGCTGCCGCTGCCAGCTCCCTGAGTTTCATTGCACCTGCCGAGATGGATGTCTCTGGCGAAGGGCCCTTTGAGATCATATTTGCTCCCGACGTTGACGCAAACGGATTGTCTGCACACCTTGTGGTTCCAGAGGGATTATCCGACAGAGGAGAGGCCAGAATCAAACTTGGCCGAGGACAATCATCATGCAAATCGTCTCATAACGGCGAGACCTTGCAGTGGGATCTGTCAGGAGCCATAAAATCATGCAGACACGTGGTCATAAATGAAATGGATCAGAATCCTACGGGTACTGACAGCAAAAAGGAATGGATAGAGCTATACAATCCATCCACGGAGTGTGTCGATATCGGAGGATGGCTGCTCGCGAACAGCTATTCTGTCAAGACCGTTTCCATCCCTGCAGGTACGGTTATACAGCCCGGGGGATACCAGGTCATCAACTGGACAAATAGTACTCTGATCAACTCTGTCCCTGTTAGCGTTTCACTTCTGGATTCATCAGGTCACGAGGTGGACCGAACAATTGCGGCAAAGGACAGCAAGAACAACAATTTATGTTGGGCTCGGCAAGGATTACCGTAAAAAGAGTTTAGGGAGGATTGCACTTGCTACAGGGCGAATATCCTGCCGCCCTGGCCTCTGCTGCGGTGGCGAAGGTTATCAGGTTTGAGGATTTGATTCGCTTCGCTGAAGCACAACTTGGATAATGATACTTGTCACTCTTTGAGGAGGCGACAAATGGGCCACCCGAGGACGAAGTAACAGCGGTCGTTGGCTGCGATGAGGCGATTGCCGGGCTTGAGTCGCTGCAACTGGACCGGCCGGTAATCACTGTGATGCCCTCTCCATCCGTGGTTACTACAATGTTTCCATCGAGGGCAGTCCTGTAGATCGCAGATCCTGTGCTCTTCAGGGACGTGAGAGTCTTGCTGGTAGGGTGGCCGTAATCGTTGCCTGACCCGACTTCTATGATGCCAACGGTGGGCGTAACAGCATTTAAGAAAGCCAGGCTGGACCCAGAGGAGCTGCCATGATGACCGACTTTAAGGACATCCGCATCAAGGTTATATTCCGATGCAAGAAGGCTATTCTCTGCATCGGTTCCGGCGTCGCCCATGAACAGGAAAGAGACATTTTCATAGGTAACCTTCAAGACGACTGAGTTTTGGTTTAGAGCGTCTTCTGTGAAATGGGTTGTTGGCGGAGAGAGGACCTCTATGTCCAGGGCAGGGTCGAGGTCTATGGTCTGGCCTCGCTCAGCTGTTGCGAAGGGAATGTTCTTTTGGTCTATCAAGTTCAGGTAGGTCTCAAATGTCTGTGAAGTATGTTCTTGGCCGCTGTCCAGGACTTGCCAGATTGGAAAGTCCTTTAGCACGGTCAACAGCCCGCCTATATGGTCTTCATGTGGGTGAGTCGCGACTAGGAGGTTGAGGCTGGAGACACCCTGCTCTTTCAGATAGCATTCCACTCGTGAGCCCATATCCCGCGTGCTGCCGTCGATGAGCACGTTTTTGCCATTGAACTGCAGCAGCTCTGCGTCACCCTGGCCAACATCCATAAAATGCACGGTTAGGTTCTCGCTAGCCAACGCAGTTGAGACCGCGATAAAGAACGCCAGGAGGATCAGCTTATAATTATTGGTTCTATTCATTATTTCATTCCCTCAAGAGAACCTCAGGCAGCCAACAGATATAACATTTAGGACGAAAGCGGCTCAATAGGATCATGACAATGCAATCGTGGAGAAGTCTGCCGTGAAAGCAGTTATTGACCGGATCGAGGGAGACCTTGCAGTTGTCCTGGTGGGAGAGAAAGGTGAGCTTAAGCTCAATATTCCTCTCTCATTTCTTCCAGCCAGCTGCAAGGAGAGCGATGTCTTGCAGATCACCATTGAGCGGGACCCTACAGCAACAGAGCAGACTAAGGCGCGGGTTTCAGGGCTTATGGAGAAGCTGAAGAATAAAGGGCAATCCGGGATGATTAAGGGTCAGGAATAGATTTCCTCGACCACCTTCAGGAGATAGGATGAAGTCACTACTGACAAGCATAAAGGACTGTAGGCGGATATGTCTCGGATCTCTGTAGGTATGCCGCCCGGCAATTCTAGCCGAGGAGACAGACGGCGTGACCATTCCCACGAATGAATTCGTAGGCATCTACGGCCTTTCAACCGATGGCATGTAATCCCATGCCAATTGTTTTTGTGGTTTTGTGCGCGCTGCTTGAGTCTTTTCAACTGCTGGCAGCAAACCAAGCATACAGAATGGATCTGGAGCAATATATAGTTATGCCGTGGAGTGAACGTAATCTGAGCGGGGCACGATTCATCCCGCCTTTGAAATGGCAGGGATTCTCTGCCCCTGCGCCCCGACAATCCTAAATTGGCTCCTCGTAATAGCTTTAATGTATAGCAACCTCCCACTCCCATCCCAGCGAAGCAGCTTTTGAGAGAGCGTTGTCTGATTCTTCTTTAAGTCCCAGCTTATTGAGAGCCTCTCCCTTAAAGTGCCATGCTGCTGGGTCTGAAGCATTGATCTCCAGGGCTTCTTCAAAGGAATCTAATGCTTCGTCATATTTGGTGAGCCGATATAAGGCTAGACCGCGATAGATCCATGTAGGAACAGATGATATATCAATCTCCAATGCCTCATCAAAGCAATTCGTAGCATCTGCATAGCGTCCTAAGTTGATGTAGGCTATACCTTTGTTAAGCCACGTTTTTGCATCATAAGGGTCTATATCAATTGCGCATTCATATGAAAAGATGGCATCTTCATAGTTTTGCAATTGGGCATAAGAATCGCCCTTGTTGTTCCAGGCATCAAAATATCGAGCATCGATATCCGTTGCATGTTCAAAGCAGTCCACGGCGTCGTTGTACCTGTGCGTTGCAGAAAGGACATTGCCCTTATTGTTCCAGGCCATAGCATAATTGGGGTTGATTCCGATAGACGTCTCAAAGGATCTTATGGCTTCATCATATAGTTCCAGGTTCTTTAATGAGACGCCCCGATTATTCCATATATCGGCATTTTCTGGGTCTATCTCAAGGGCCTTATCAAAAGACCGGACAGCTTCTTCATACATGCCCATCTCATCCAGAGTGAGGCCTTTATTGTACCAAGGTGATGCACTGTTTCTGTCCAGCTCCTTGGCTTTATCAAAACACTTTATAGCTTCACTAAAGCGGATTAATCTCTTTAGAACAATTCCCTTATTGTTCCAGGACTTTGAGGTATTAGGGTTTATTTCTATGGATCTATCGTAGCTTGAGAGCGATTCGCTATATCTGCCTAATTCATAATAGCAAACGCCTTTATCAAACCAGATTGAGCTGTTGAGGGGGTCTAGTTTTAGAGCCTCATCATAGGATTCTATGGCCTCCTCGTGACGGCCCAGGTATTTGTAGAGGATTTCAGCCCTCGCACACCAGGCTGATAAGTTCTTAGGTTCGATCCTGGTGGCATTCTCGAAGCAGAGCAATGCAGATTTATATTGACCCAGTTTCTTATGGAGGAGGCCTTCATTCCACCATGCCTTTGTGTTCAAGGGTTTGATCTTTAGAATAGCTTCGTAGCAGATGATGGCTTCGGCATGTCGCCCTAATTTGTCAAGGGCCGCACCTTTATTATTCCAGGAATCGATATGACCGCTGTCAATCATCAAGGCCCTTTCAAAGGACTGAAGTGCATCCTCATAGCGGCCAGACTGATATTGAGATAAGCCACATCCATACCATGTATCTGGATTTAAAGGATTGATGCTGGTAGCCTTCTCATAAAGGGCTACTGACTCCTCGAAGCGTTTGTTTTTATACAGCTCTGAGCCGATCTTCAAGAAATACGTGACCAAATCGTCGCTTACCGGTACCGGGAAATTATTTTTTTTGTCGAAGGTGGCCGGAATGGGCAACGGTAGCATAGACTTTTTCATTGAATCAATCGTGCCTGCGAATCTCTCTTTCTCAGATCCGCTCTTCACCTTTTGAAGGGCTAGGCATTTGCCGTACAATGCCTCTTTTAAAGATGGATTGATACCGAGAGCCCTATCGAATGAGTCGGCTGCTTCCTGGTATCGAGACATGTTTCCCAAAGCCGCACCTCTGCCAACCCATGCATCAATAAATGAGGCATTGATCTTGAGAGCCATTTCGTATGCGTACACGGCTTGGCTATGTCTTCCGACCTTATTTCTGGCATTTCCCAAACCATACCAGGCATCTATGATCTTGGGGTTGATCTTCAAGGCTCTTGTAAAATCGGTTATGGCTTCTTCATACCTTCCAATTCTGTAAAGAACATTAGCTCTGTTTTTGAGTGCTTTTAAAGAGCGAGGATTTATCTCCAGGGCTTTGCTGTAAGACTCAAGAGCATCTTCGAACCGGCCCAGGTCTGAGAGGGCTAGGCCTCTCTCACACCAGATGGTTTCGATTGAAGAGCAGTTCTCTGCTGCTTTGTCATATTTATTTGTTCTAGGATAAAATGCGGGGAGTTTTTCTATGGGCGTATCGATGTCATTCTGTTTAAATGACGACGGCTCCGCTCTAACACTAGGCAGATCATCTCTGCTCCGTGAAACGGATTCTCGGGCACGGTCTTCTAGCTGCGCGTTATCAATGAATGTTGCCGTGGTTGGCTTTCTACGGACCTTGTTAATTATCGATTGAATTTTTAATTCGAGATATTTAGTCAATGGTATTCTATAATTTTCATCCAGAATGGTTAACTCATTTTCAATTGCGGAAGCTAATCTAGCTAAATAGGATTCTTCTGTGGCAGATTGATCAGATGAGGCCATAGCATTACCAAATTAATAACTTAGTAAAGATCTTTAAAGTATTAAAGTCTTTTGATATTCGTTTGTAAATCCGCTAAATCATATATACCAAAAGCTAATCACAAATATGAATAATATTATATAATATGTGCGTGGTCTGCTGTTCAGCAATTTTTTTTATCTGATAAAAAAGGGGTGAAATATGAATATTTAATTAATTTATATATTAGCTTTGCAGCAGCCCCACAGAAATGCCTGCACTGCAAAGTTGGCGGCCCATGCTTTTTCTTGCTTAGTAAGTTCGCACTTTAATTCTGGGGCGCTAATTGTATTTGTCTTTATCTTCTTGAGAACGCTCTCTATATTGGTGATATCTTCTTGAGACCATGTTTTTTTGAAGTCTTTCCACTCTTTGGCTTCATTTATAGATCCATCCATAATCCTCCCCTCCGGGAAATATTATTGAGACACAGACATAGGTGCCATTTCTCTCTTTGATGCCATCATGCGGTTTGTAGATCTCTTCTGCTTAGAGGACACTGAGACTTTTGGCTCAACAGTCGGCTCATTGAGATAATTTGGCAGCTTTTTTTTGTACACTTCTTCACTACCGATGCTGCTAAGTATTGGCTCCAGGGCACCATCCTCAGACCACTTTTTCAGCCTTGTTCGAATCGAGAGATATGATCCGTATTTGCGGGGGACCTCGGTCCAGGGGCAACCTGTCTTGAAACGGTATCGAATGCCGTCAATGATGCGTCGGTCATCAGTTCTCATATGACCCTTGTACGGTTGCATGGGTATGAATTGCTTGACGTAATCCCACTGTTCGTCACTTAATTCCTCGAAGTTATCCTGACCCTTTCTCAGATATTTGTTGACGAGGTCCATGACCATCTGCTTATCATCACATGGGAAACGCACTGAGATTGATAGCTCTATCTTAGAATCGAAGACATTGTCTGGATATATGTCTTGATCAATAATTGTCGAAGATAGATTCGGATATGCTTCGAAGCGCCAGGGTGCTAGTTTCTCGCCCTCATGACCCAGTATTCTGTAGCAAAACCAATCATTGATCTCCGGATATCTTTGAATTCGATCTCCTAAGGATTTGATCATTATTGTGAGGAGCCTTTCAACATCCTTCATGGAATAAAACTCGATCCAGATTATGCCCGGTTCGTTTTCCTGACAGGAATTGCAGGTCCTCATTTTGGCTTGCCAAATTGATTGGAGCAGGAGCGCAATTCCTTCATCTACCTGTATAAAATCCTGCTCACCAGGACAGTAAACCGTAATCTGTTTGTGATCAAAACTAATTCCGCTCCCCCCGCGATCGTCCCCTTGTATCTTAACGAATTGCCCATTTCCTCCGCCGTGGGAATTCTCTGCCAGCCTGTCACTTGCAGAGACACTTCGGAGCTACTTTTTCTATTTCAAATTTTATCTATAAAAAGTTTGCCGATAATAGAGCCATTAAGTTGAATCTTTTAGTAGATTTAGCACAAAAAGAATACTATGCATCATATGTTATTAATAAATATATTCGGGCCGCCCCACAGACAAATCTCAGGAATTCTTGTATCCCCAATTATAGCCAAATTTGGTTATCATCTTCATCACCCAGATCCATATGGATATCTGTAGGATAGCTGCTTTTAAAATATTTGTGGAACGAAGTATTAAATCACTCATAATAATCATAGTGTTCGTAATAGCTTAAAAATGTTTCCATATAGTGGGTAGAATATGCGATTTTAAATACCATTATGGATAATATTTAATTGAGTTAGTAGCGATTCACGCGGACGGAATTGGAGATGCAAACCCTCAGAGATGTCTGTCCGGACATGCAGGCACGATGGTGGGCAATTTTGCATACAGATTTCATGAAAAAATTTGGCTTTATCTGCCCATACCAAGAACTTCTTTATTTCTTAGTCGTTGACGGGAGATAATTTACACAATTCCAGAGACGTGTCAGAAATTGTCTAGTCGATTGATATTGATTTTCTTGCCACACCATCAGAAATTTGGGCACTTTATTTCCAGTCAGTCCCTTAGACGTGTTCGCATCTTTGATGCGACTCGCGGATTCAAGAGCGGTTTTTTGGTTTTGACTGGCAACTAATTGAGATGGTGTCAAAGATCTAGCTTTCCCACGTATCAGTTTATATGCTACTTCTGGATCAATATTATATTTTTCAAGATACTCACTCTGGGAAAGATGCTCTCCATGCCCCGAAATGTAAATCGGATCTCCAATAACAGGTGTGATCTTCCCAGCAGGTAGGGACCATTCAAAGCCTGTCGGCAGATCACACTCCAGCCAATCGCCACTGCTTGATAATTTTGCATCATCTGCTTCATTAACTACGCCGCAGTTCCTGCAAATAAATTTCTTCATTCTACTTCACCATTAAAATATAATTTATGTTCTGTTAACATATAAATATGTAGTGCTGGTGTTTTTCCTACTCATGAACTCTCCTGAGCAACCATATCGGGCCGATTTAGGATAATTCTCACCAGTCTCCAGTAGCATTGCGCTCGTAGTGAAACATTATATTTGTTGCAAGGAATAATGTTGCACTGCAGATAGTTGAGGGTTGATGGCCGCTTTTGTCACGATGGAAATATGGCATGTAAGACCAAATGCTTAATTTCTTGGAAAGCATTCAGCAGTTTCGACAGGAGGGATGATACTGAGTATGAAGGAGAAATTACCTCTTATAAATAGCAGTTACAAAGGAGCACGGATCGTAGGATATGTCTTTTTCGTATTCATTTTCTTGATGATTATGGGCATGATTTTTCCAGAGAAAGATCAAACAACAACAGACGAGACTGATTTCAAGGAGACTGCGAATGTACTATCACATTACGGTTTTGGAGATTATACCTTCGACGACCAGGTGGATGTTAAGGCCTCTGTAAAAAATGGCACGGATGTGGTCCATATGATGGATATGTCGGAACTGCCAATTGATTATGGCCACACCAAGGACGGTGCTTCGTACACAGTGACATCTACTGGAAAGCATTGTGAACTACCGCGTCCTTAAGGGCGCGGCTTCCCACGTCATCGCCAATACTTGCATCACGGTTATGTGATGTAGAGGTTTCGACTCGATGGGCGCTACGGGCTGTTCCATCCCTGTGATGAGTATATTCCTGGAAGCATTGTAGTCTCGATTGCATGAGAAACCGCAATAAGGGCACTCATGCAATCTGTCGCACAGTTCTTTCTTTACTATGCTTCCACAAGCAGAACACCTTTGAGTGGTGTTTCTGGGATCTACTTTTATCAACTTTCGACCAGCACTTTGAGCCTTGTACGAAAGCATGAATATGAACTTTGACCAGGATGCATCATGAATACTGCGATGCATACCATTATTATGGCCTTTCTCTTTCAGACCTTTGACATCAAGATCCTCAACGCAAATGATATCGAAGTTATTGACATACATCCGAGAGAGCTTATGCAGGAAATCGTCTCGTTGGCAGTTGACTCTCTTAT
>Ga0209340_1001179_pt1 | contig 20497 bp, 22 predicted proteins | sample EPASupsiteSAE323_FD_187266 | JGI IMG/M metagenome (GOLD analysis project Ga0209340, IMG submission 187266) | Bioremediated contaminated groundwater from EPA Superfund site, New Mexico - Sample SAE3-23 (SPAdes) (version 2) | ecosystem: Environmental > Aquatic > Deep subsurface > Groundwater >... | reverse complement strand
GAGATCATGAAAGAAGACGGGACGATGGCCCGCCGCGACGATTTGGATGTTTTTGCCGCCAAACATAATCTCAAAACCGTTTACATCTCGGATATCGTCGAATTCCGTCTGGCTAATGAAACACTGGTAAAAGCGGTCTCGGAAGAGGAGATCGAATTTTTCGGCGTTCATGTCAAAAAGTACGAGTTTGCCGATCATCAGGACAACCGGCATACGGCGGTGGTCTTTTACAAAGCGGGAGAGACGGCGAATGTCAAAGTACATAACGTCGTACCGGATATCGATTTATTGCTGAATCAAAGCAAATACGGCCATCTGATCGATTCGATCCACTATCTCAAACACAACAGCGGCGTATTGCTTTTTATTAACAAACCGCACCACCAGCAGGTCAATATGAAAGAGTACGGTATCGGTGCGCAGATCCTCAAATCACTTGGGGTAAAACATATGCGTCTGATTGCCGATTCGAAAATTTCGGATTTTGCGGGACTCGGCGGATTCGGCCTTGATGTGATAGAGACGATCAACCCCGCTGAGGGGATTTAACCGTATTTCTTGCTAGCGTGAGGTATTGCACTTTTTAATCAGTTGGTACTGAGGGGTTGTGGGGGTATTGTCCACACCCGCTCCGAGTGCCGTCCCGAGTGCGGCACCGGCAACGGTTGCGGCTGTTTTGCCGCTTCCGCCTCCGAATTGATGGCCGACGACTCCTCCGATGATTCCCCCTACGATCGCTCCGCCGACATTGGGGGTATTCTCCCCTTGTGCGGTGCCGTTTACGGGTACCTGCTCATACCAGCATTGCTCTTGTACGGAAGAGGGTGCCGATGAGGGTGAAGAGGATGTTGGAGAACTCATATAATAATCATTGCTCCCTGTATTGAGCATCTCGGCATGAGACAGCGATGAAGCGATCAAAGCCGCGAGGGCGATTGCGTAATATTTCATAATAACCCCTTTTTTACTCTACGAGACGTTTTCCCGGAGAATCTTGATAATCGACTTCGGTTGATCTTTTTTTACCCGTGAGCGTTTCAATCATGGAGGCGGTTAAATCATTAACCGATCGATCAACCGTATCGTCGACCGGAACCGGATCGTTCACGTTAAAGGTTTGTTGCCCCGTTCCGGTAAATGTTTTGGCGAAAACAACTTTCCCCGTATTTTTGTTTGCGATTTGAATGTGTACGGACGTGGTTGCGGTTATGGCGTATCGTACGTTGCTACCATCGGGTACCAGGCGCGGTTTGCTGCAGCGCATCGCTTTGATCGACCCGCTTAGAACATAGTTGCCGGACTTTGACATCGATACGCCCGCCTCATTGAATGCCGATTCGATAATGCCGGTCATTTTGTCCGAATACATCACTTTTTCAACCATGACCGTATCGTTGTATCTGCTTGCCGTGTAGTTGTGATTTTCCTTATACACTTTGTATTCGTTATCGCGTTTTGCGCTTGTTTGGGCTGATCCGGCGGCATGAACAGAGAAAAAACCCGATCCGCTTACATGCTCGCTGTGCGAGAGACTCTCATTTTCTTTAATCGTTCCGTCGACCTTGTGAGAAGCTTCTGCAACGCTGTGCTCGAAATCTTGAACCACAACATAGTTGTAGGTGAGGGGTTTCACCTCGACGCTTTCACCTGCAGGGAGGATAGAGGCATTCAGCGCAAAGGAGGCCGTGCACAAAGCGGCAACGGCGTATTGTATGAGTTTCATGATTTACCATCCGACCGAAGATTTAGACGTCACCTTGCGAATCTCTTTTTCGTCGGCCCAGAGGATTTCTCCGCTTTGCGGGTCTACCAGTTCGAGAGAAACATTGTAATAGACGTCTTTGATATCGTCATTGGCTTTTTTAATGGAGCGGACGTTTCCGGTGATGATATAATCTGAGTCGGTCATCGCTTTCATAGCGGTTTTAGTCGTAGCACTCACCGTCAAATCACGCTCCGCATTGACCTGATTGAGATTAGCGGTATCGGCCAAAAAGCGGACTTGCCCCGATTTGAGAAGCTTGATGCGGATTTTGTCGGTAATCGCTTTGGTATCAATGTGCTCATAGGTTTTGTTTTCAACACTTCGGAGACGCACTTTCGGTGGTTGCTGAGCTTTGGCGATATAGCGTGATTCCAGAAGCGATTGGGTCAGTGTCTCAGCCGTTGACTGCAAGTCGGAAGAACCGAAATCGGCGGTAACCGTCTCCGCCGCTTTTGCATCACCGTATTTGACGTTTGATGAAGCACCGACCATTCCGGCACCTCCGGTAGCGCATCCGCTTATTAAAAAAGATGAGATAAGCAGCGTTGTCGAGAGAGAAAGTTTTGTCAATGTGTTCATGTCTGTTTTCCTTATTTATTTGGGGTTGAAATCACGATGCGGTAATCGGTCACATCCGGGCGATTTGCCATATTGACCACATGAATCTGTTGTCTTCCGATGATGGTAAACGGTGTCCAAGGTGTTTGATCCACGACAATGCCTCGGCCATCAAGCCATTCGATTTGATATACCATCCCTTCGACTTCCGTATCGTCTTCGTTTTCAAACGTCGCGGCGACTTTTAAAAATTTTCCTTCTTGAAAGCTTTTATGCTCTTTGAGGAGAACACGCTCTTTGCCGATGAAATGTTCTTGATTTTTCGCTGCGCAACCGCCCAATGCTAGAAGCAGAAGGGACCCGAGGACTAGTGAGAGTAAAGTGTTTTTAGTAAGCAACATGGTCGATCCTTATGTTATCGTTAGTGATGTAAGAGACAAGAACAAGAACCCCTTTTTTACCTTTCGGAAGGGTGAACGATTCTTGTCGATCGTTCATGGTAATCGTCAAAGTCTCCCCTTCGATTCCCTCGAATTTGGAGAGATATCCTGAGTTTGGAAGCATCTCCCAATTCCGGAATTTTGAATCGGCCATCGAGCTTCCGACGTCCATTGCCAAGGATGCCATCAGCCCCCCGAAAGCTCCGAACTTATCGGAGGCCTGTTTCGCCAGGACAGCTTTTGCGGTGGCACGGACGACGGCTTTTGAGAGTTCGCCGGTCAACTCGTCTTTAAGCGTCTTATAGGCCAATGCATTGGTTTGCAGCAGTCTCGGAGGCTGAAGACGAAGCCTCTGTGTTGCAATGGTAACCAGACTGAGATCATTGATCGGTGGATTATACGCCGGCAAATCGATACTGGTATATTCCGCGGCATGAAAAATCGGGAAACGAATTTTCTCGATCTTGATTGAGGGCGCCTCGCCCGCTAAAACCACAACCGTAACATCCATTTTAGCACTTTTCGGTGTCTCTTCGGGAAACGATTTTTTCCCTTTTGGCATGATTTTGGATTGAGGAGCTGAAACCGGGAGTTTGACAAAAATTTTGGAGACGTCGGGATTGAGCGAAAGGGCCCGTTTTAGGCTTACTTCTCCCAAATTTTCAGTCGGAAAGGCGATGTTAGAGAGTATGCTGCTCAGGGCATAGGAAAAAGGGTCTTGATAGTTGTTGGCGAGTTTGCGGACACTATCATCTTCCAGCATTGCCGCCATGGAGTATTCGGCGGGGATATTTGAGACATTATTTCCTTCTCTCTGCGCTTTGGCTTTGTCTTGTGCGGCCTCTTTGATTTTTTCTTCGGACTCGGCAAGCCAAAACTCTTGGCGCTGCTCCATCCGCCGCATCTCGACCGCCGCACCTTCAAAGTCGCCGAGCATGGCATAGTTAAGGGCATTGAGCGTATGCATAAGGGTACGTTCATACCCTTTTCCGTAATAGGTTTCGGACCCTTTGGATAAAAAGGTTGAACCTAAAAAAGAGCCGACATTGCGTAAACTTACTTTTGCCCGATTTTCGTATTCATCTAAAATATCGAATGATTTTTGAAACGAGCAGATGGAGCTGTTAAAATCACCGTTTGCCTGTTGTAGGCGTGCCAGGTCCAGCCAATACCAGTATTCATTTTGGTCCGATGTATCGGCAGATAGAGTTGCCAACGTTTGTTCAAATTGAGGTTTTGAGAGACTGGAACGTAATGTATCCGAATTCAATGAAGCGGCGTTAAGCTGGAGAACACATACCAAAGAGAGGGTGATTGTTTTGAGCCTGTTCGCCATTAAGAACCTTCAAAGCAGATAGATAATACTTTTTTGATTCTAGTGGCTTTAGCATTAAATGAGGTTGAATACGAAAGTAGGAGTTTTAATATATCAACAATTGTTTGGATTTTTTATTATTTAACCGACTTATCCTTTAATGGATTTTTATCATAAAACGGTTTTCCTGCCAGACATTTTTTCAGCTCTTCTCGTGCTTTATTCCCAGAATGCCATTCAATATCACCGATATTTTGACCGTCGTATTGCAAATGAAAATCGAGTTTATCCTCCATACCCTTCATTGCCGCTTCGATAGTCGGAACGGCAAATACGATCACCGGATTTTGCGATTCGCCTAAGGTATAGTTAAAAGCTTTTACGGTGGCTGGAACATCGTTGCCTTGTTTGAGTGTCACCGTCACTTTAGACGAACTCGTTGCTCTTGGAAAAGCACTATTTTTGTCATCGAGAGAGCCAAACATCATAAGAGCACCTTTGTAATCCCCGCCGGGTCCCATAATAGAGATGCTCATCCCCTCTTTAGAAAACATTGCCGTACAATATTCCCCTTTTTTAGCTTTGGAGCTGGCTTGGAAGTATTGCCAATATCCCTCTTTATAAAATCTGCCGTATTTGCTTTTTTCAAAAGCTTTGTTCCCTTTATCCATCTCCTGTTTTACGTTGAGTTCTTTTTTTGTAGTATCCATTACGCTTCCTAATACATCAAAAGCCTCTTCACTCGCAAAAAGTGCGCTGTGAAGTAATAAACACATTGTTAAAATACTCTTTTTCATTGCTCTATCCTTTTATTTCGATGCTTCTCGGGCAAGGTCTTCACATAAACTTCTCGTTCTGCCCAATCCATCACCTTCATAGTCTGAACGTACCAATATGTCCTCCACTCGCCACTCTCCGTTGCCGTCTTGTTTGGTTTTAAACTCCACAAAACACTCAGCATAACCGCCCATCTCACCTCCGACTACTGCACCGTTGCCACCGATGACCGTAACTCCCGGTTTTTCCCAATATTTTGTATATCGTAAAAATCGGCTCTCTCCCGCTTGATTAAATACCGGATTTCCCATAATATCTACGATCTCTTTCTCAGGTCGACCTTTCCATAAAATCAAAAGATTAGACTCTATGGGAGTCAATTTTTTGCCGTCAGGACGATTGGTGAGATTTTTTGCGGCATCCATTTGCGCTTGGGATTTTTTGATTCCCGCTAAGAGGCTTTTTTGTGCGGCCTCAATCTCCGGTTTCATTTTGTTTTGCATCTCTTCGAGTTTTTTGATTGCCGCATCTTTTTCGGCTTTGCTTACCCTCTTTTTCCACTTGCCGCTAGGGTCTGGGCGCTCTCCGGCAAAAAACTTTTCCCACCAAAGCTGATGCCATGCAAAATCTAAAAATTCCGGGGGCAACGTTTGACCGATAAGCATCATATCGGAGGGTAATCCGAGTTTGCTAATACGATTACCAAAACCGTCGAAATCGAAATCTTTTCCTTTGATCGCAGTATGCAGAGCCTGATCGATTTCGATATCGTTACAGGCTATGGCTCCCGCTTTGGAGAGCATAGGGGCGTTAGATGTTTTCCACTCGCTTACGGGCAATGGCTCTGATTTCAAGTCTGAACGGCGAAGTTTGTAGCTCCCCGAACCGATTCTAAATTTGACATTGTCTCCCGCTTTTACTTTTTTGGTATTTTCATTTAGCTTATGTGTTGTCATATCGATGGAAAATGCATTCGGGCATTCAAACTGGAGTTTCATGTGGACAAATTCGGGTTTATTCGGGTTTTCATACACGGCGGTAACATCAATCTCTTTGATCTCCGTCGCTCCGCCAAGTTTGTCGGCTGAAGTGCGATTGGAAATGACTCTTAAGTCAGCAAAATAAGCTTCCTTGTCGTCAACTTCACCCTGATAATGCAGTACGGCACCAAATCCATACCCATTGGTAGGAAACCAACATAGACCCATTATGAAGATGATTGAAAGGTGATGTTTATTCACTAAATATTCCTTGTTAATAAGATTACGCATTTATATTCAAACCGTATAGTTTATCCTGAAATCTCATAAGGGTATTGAACGCTTTTGTATCGTAGAGGATTCCCGAATCATTTCCGATTGATTGATTAAAAGCAATCGATTGAATGAGTATAGAAAATACGTCAACAGACTCATTTTTCATATGTGGGTCAGAGTCATTTATGATAATTTGATCAGGCATGGCATATAAAAGTGAACTCGATTCATCGAGTGATATTTGTCCCGTTTGAATGAGATCGTTGAGAATGTTTTTAAACTCACTGCGCGTAATATTGGTAAAGTCGTATTTTTTAATTTGATTGGATGCATTCAGCGCTACAGACGGTTCATTTTCTGATGGTTCATTAGAATTTTTTGTATGTGAGGCTCCGATAAAGGATGCCGATTGAGGGGTTGATAGTTTAGGTACATTCATGGTAAGTCCTTTTCATTTTAGTTGTCGATAACGTGTTTGATCGCTTCTATGACCGCTTCAGGCTTTTCATACGGAATCGCATGACCGCTCTCGATCCAGTATTGCTCCGATGTCGGATATAAATTAATCATATCGATCCGTTTGGCATTACTGTCGTTGGCAAGAGCTGAATTTTCCGACATCGGTTCAAGTGCACTGAGGATGATGACAGGAAATGTAGAAACAGTCGGTAACGCTAAAACTTCTTTACCTGTTTCATTCAATGCATCAAACTCTTTTTTAGCGCTTTCGGAAAGCAAGGTATTAAAAAGCAATTGGGTGATAATCGGCCACTTTTCAGGATTTCCATCACCCTCTAGCTGATTAGGGTGTGTTGAATCAACTAAAATAAGTGCTTTAACGTCACCGGGATATTTGCGTGCAAAATACTGCATATATAGACCTCCGAGCGAATGTCCGACGAGGATATAAGGGGGCACAATCCCATTGGATTTCAACGTAGTCCGTAGCTCTTCTACAATGTGCTCACCATCATGTTCTGATTTTACTGAAGCACTTTTGCCATAACCAGCACGGTTGTATGCGAATACGGAGATATTATCCTCAATTTTTGGGATAATTTTTGACCACCATTGCATTGTCCCGCCCAAACCGTTTTCGAAAACAACCGTAGGCGAACCGTTTTGTTTACTATAGAGCTCAACCGTTCTATTGTCAACCGTTTTATTCTCAACTGTTACAAGAGACGGTCCAAATAGTGGAGAGCACCCGCTCAAAAATAAAGAAATTATTACGGTCGAAACGATTGCAATGGATTGAAAAAACATCAAAATCCCCTTTTTCTCCAATATGGATCCATATCGGTTACACTTAATCTATTTCTGCGGCTGTATAATCGGGCAGTTGAATGTCTTTAATTTCATTCGCATTGATATGGGCAATGAGTGCCAATGAAAGCAAGGTTACTAATTTCATTGTAATACTCAATCAAAAAATTTATTAATATATTAATAAATTTTATTCTCGATTTTATAGCTGGTCTTGTTTATCGTTTTGTCGGTTGTTTTATCGACGGCTCTATCGACTTTTTGGTCCATTTTTTTGATATTGAGATGATGATTGCTCATTGTTCTGAGCGTTAGGTTCAGATACGGTTGAATAACCGCCGACAAAGAGGACAGATACTGAGAGAATGAGGGTTTTTATGTAGGTCATTTTTTCTCCTAAGAAATATTAATTAACAGAAAATATATCCGAAGAGTGAAAAAAAATCTACTGTAAGATGTGACAGGATGTTAAAACGGGCTGGGTTGGATAAGCCCTTTGAGGGTTGCTTTGGCGACGGCGTGCTGACGATTGCACACTTCGAGTTTTTGCATTGTGTTATTGATATGAAAGTTAACGGTACGTTCCGAAATACGGAGAATATGGGCGATTTCCCATGCCGCTTTGCCATCCGCCGCCCATTTTAGGCACTCTTGTTCTCGTTTACTGAGCGGACGCATGGTTTTATCATGCAAACCGGAAATGCGTCTAAGTGCTTCATGAATATGACCTGCCAAGATTTGGATAAACGGGAGGGAGCGAAATGTTATCTCATGGGCTTGTTGAGTGTCATCGTCGATGGCAAAACTGAGGATTCCGAATTCGCCATGTGGAGTATGAATCGGCATGCTAATGCCATTTTGAAGACCGAACTTTTTAGCATCGTTCATCATATGAGATTCTGGGCTATCAGCTTCAATCGGCAAATTTTTCCATTCGATGGGTAGGATGTTTTTTGCACAATAGCTCATGACCGGATCAGCGTTGTAGTAGGCCTGTTCGAAATAATGATCGACCCAACTTTCCGGATAACCATTGACGATTATAAGGCGAGAATCAGAAAAGTTTTCAGGGATACGAAGTGCATAAACAAAGCTATCAAATCCAAGTTGTCGGCAATAACCACGGCATATATTTTCAAGTTCTAAAATTGAATTTGTATTTTTGAAAGAAAATAAGCTGTATTGAAATTCAGTTAGATTCATTATGTTTTTATTGCTTTTTTAAAAAGATGTGATATTAGTTTTTCATAGCCCGGATAAACGATTCATAGATATTTTCAAGCTGAAGATCCTGCTCTAAAATTTCCGTATTATCTTGAACCATATAATGCTCCAGTACGGCAACGCGACGGAGGAGATACTCAAACATCTCTTTGTTGATATCGGGAAGTTTGTTGTGGCTGAACGGATCTTTATCACGCCCTTTTTGGATTACATGTGCGGGGATACCGATAGCGGTACTGTTGTCGGGGACTTCACGTACGACGACCGAATTTGCTCCGATTTTGGAGTTTGTTCCGATCGTAATGTTTCCGAGCACTTTGGCCCCCGCTCCGATAACGACGCCGCTTTTAATCGTCGGATGGCGTTTGCCAGGAATAAGGCTGACACCGCCGAGTGTAACCCCTTGATAGATAAGGACGTCATCTTCGATAATCGTCGTCTGTCCGATGACGACGCCGAAACCGTGGTCGATAAAGACGCGTCGGCCGATCGTGGCCCCCGGATGGATATCGATGTTGGTAAAAAGCTGATTGATCCCCATGAGGATACGGGCAAATGCACGGAAGCCGCTGCGGTAGAGACGGTTGGAAATGCGGTACCAAAAAATGGCCCACACTCCCGGATAGTTGAAAAAGAGTTCGATGCGGGAACTGATGGCGGGATCATTCTTATAAACGTTCGAAAAATCTTCGGCTATTTCAGAAAAAAGTCCCAAATTCAATCCTTATCGAGTGGTACGGAGGTACCCGTTTTGGTAGAGGTACATTTCGAGTTTTTGAAGTGTATCACTTTTTTCTTCTTCTGTCCTAAAATCACTGCTTGCGAGTTTATTTTTAAGGTTTGTGAGAAGTTTGGAAGCGTCATAACCTATATCTTCGAGAATATTGAGGACATTGTCCGATTCGGTGAAGTTTTCGATTTCGTATCCGGTCTCATTGATGAGGATAGTACATTCGCTCGGATGGGTGAAGAGGTTGTGGTTCATCCCCAGCGTCTCTTGGTAGGCGCCGACGTTGAAGAATGCGAGGAAATACTCCTCTTCGTCCAGATCGATGTCATGGAGATAGAGTGGCGTTTCGGCTTTAAACCGGATCTCTCCGTCGCTGTCGCAGGTAATATCCCATAGACTCGCCGCACGTATGGCGGGAACGTCGAGACGATCCAGTGGCATGATCGGAAACTGCTGCTGCAATCCCCAATAGTCGGGGATACTTTGGAAAATGGAGGTATTGATCAGGTAACGCTCCTGCAATTTCACCTGAAGCCGCTCGATCTCGGGCATCGGGTTGTCCTGAGAGAGATAGAGCGATTTTTTGATGATCTGATGAACCAGAATCTCGGCGTTGGATCGGTCTTGCAGATCGATGTGGCCGAGATTGAACAAGGTCAATAGCGACTCCATATGATCCAGGGCATCATGCATATACTCGATGCATGTACGCGGAGAGAGGAGCGAGTTAAGTTCCCGAAGCTCTTCGATCAACGGTGGGTTGTTCTCTTTGAGTTTGAGCGATTTGGCCTGATAGTCGTGCGAAAAAAGTTCCAATACCGGAGCGATCAGTACCGAGTGGGACGCGACGATAAAACGTCCCGATTCGGTAAAAATATCGGGATGGGTTACCCCTTTGGCATTCATAATCTCACGCAGCAAAAAGACGACGCTGTTTGAAAATTCTTCGAGGGTATAGTTACGCATACGCGTCGAGGTATGTTGGGAATACTCAACCGCCAAACCTCCCCCGATATTGATGGCACGAAGGTTGTCGGCACCCATTTTTTTGAGCTCGGCATAGATATTTCCTGCTTCACGCAATACCCTCTTCAGCGGTGCGATATCCTGCATTTGCGAACCGATATGGAAATGGATCATACTGAAATGCTCTAACATATTGTTCTCTTGGAGCATCAGCATCGCTTCGATCAGCTCGGTGGAGGTGAGGCCGAATTTAGCGCTCATACCGCTGCTTTTTGCCCAGATACCGCTCCCCTCGCTTTGGAGACGTACACGGATACCGATGTTCGGAACTTTCAGCCCGCACGATTGGGCGACGTCGATGATCCACTCAAGCTCGCCGAGTCCCTCGATCGTAATCGTGATGTTATGACCCATCTGCGCCGCCATAAAGCCCAGCGTGACCATCTCTTCGTCTTTAAATCCGTTAACGGTGATAGGGGCTCCGATTACGGTTTTGGCCATGGCAAGGGCGAGTTCGGCTTTCGAACCCGCTTCCAGACCGTAGCTGTATTTTTCGCCGAGTTCGACGATCGCATCGACCGCTTCGGGAAACTGATTTACTTTGAGAGGGAAAACGGCATGAAATTTTCCCGTATAGTCATTTTCGAAAATAGCGCGGCGGAAGTTTGAATACAGAGCGTCAATCTGTTTGCTTATCAGATGGGGAAACCGTAAAATCAGCGGGCCGCGCAGATTGGTTTTACGAACCTGTTGGGTGATTTCGAGCAAGGAAGGGGAACTCTTATAGTTGACTTTGATCTTCCCTTGGTCGATCATAAAGTTGTTTTCGCCCCAAATATCTATTCCGTAGGTTTTCACATCATCTCCCTTATACAAAAAAATCGTTTAGCGGGATAAGCGATTCGGTTTTTTCCACCAGATCTTTTACCCAGATACTGTTTTGAGCCAGCTCATTTTCCCCGATCACGGCGCAGTAGCGTGCATTGATGCGGTCAGCTCCTTTGAGGTGCGCTTTCAGCGAGCGGGGTTCGTATTCGACTACCGCTTTGTCGCTGCGTCGGATTTTTTCAGCCGCCAAAAGAACGGGAGAAAGTGCTAGAGCATCCATTGCACCCAGATAGTACCCTTCGCGTACGCTTTCAGGCATCACGATAAGTTCCATCAAACGCTCAATCCCCAGCGCAAATCCGACCGCAGGGGTCGGTTTTCCGTCCAGAAACTCGATAAGGCGGTCATAACGTCCGCCGCCGGCGATGGCGCTTTGGGAACCGATATTGTCGCTGACAAACTCAAACGCCGTTTTGGAGTAGTAATCCAGGCCGCGGACGAGATTGGTATCGATTTCATAGCCGATGTTGTGCTGTTCAAGAATCGTTTTAAGGGTGTCAAAATCGCTTTGGCATCCCTCACAGAGGTTGTCGATCAACTTCGGTGCATTCACATAGAGGGCTTGGCAATGCTCGTTCTTGCAATCCAAAACGCGGATAGGATTCGTCGATTTTCGGCGTTGGCAGTCACCGCAGATCGCGTCAGAGCACGCTTCGATAAAGCTGACAAGCTTTTGGCGGTATGCGGGCATACAGTGCTGATCTCCGAGAGAATTGAGTTTGAGGCGATACCCGATACCCAGTGCTTTGAGAATATCGGCAATCATCATAATCATCAAGGCGTCTTCATAGACCGAATCGACACCGAAACTCTCCACCCCGAACTGATGAAACTCTCTTAAACGCCCTTTTTGGGGACGCTCATAGCGAAACATCGGTCCGTGGTAATAAAAGCGGTGGATCCCCCCTTTTTTATCGAGCTTGTGCTGTACGAATGCCCGTACGACTCCGGCAGTCCCTTCAGGACGCAGACATACGTCGTTATCCCCTTTGTCGGTGAATTGATACATCTCTTTGCCGACAATATCGCTGGATTCTCCGACGGAGCGTTTGAACAGGGCCGTCTCTTCAAGCAGGGGCGTTTCGATGTAATGAAACCCGTATCGCTTGGCGATAGTCGAAGCTTGGCTCAAAAAGTATTCAAAACGTTCATAGTCCTCAGAGAGGATATCGTTCATTCCGCGCAAAGATTGGATCATAAGGCTCCTTTGATAAAGGTGGTAATTTCTTTTGTAATGGTATCGATAGATTGTGTCGCATCGATTACAACAGTTTGTATCCCCAGAGCATACGCCGAAGCGATAAGGGCATCTTGGATATCGAGCAGATATTCCGTTCCTCGCGATTCGATCACGTCGTGCTCTTTTTGGCTCAGGCGGTAGGCCAGTTCTTCGGCGCTGAGTTTCAAAATAAAAACGGTATCGGGCAGGGTGCCGCCCGTTGCGAGACGGTTGAGCATCACTAGCACGGGTTCATCGCACAGATTTTGGACACTCGCGTACGCCATCCCCGAAACGGCCGATCGGTCGCTGATAATCAGCTTATTCATATTGGGTAATATGACACTTTCCGTATGTTCGGCTCGATCTGCCAGGAAAAGCAGAAGTTCGGCCGTTTTGCTTTTCAGATTTCCGTGCAAAACCATGTTGCGGATCTCGGTTCCGACGGCGGTTCCCCCCGGCTCTTTGGTGATCAGCGCATCGGTAAAAAGGGAACGAAGCGCTTCAATCTGGGTGCTTTTCCCTGCCGTATCGATCCCCTCTATCGCAATGTACATGATTTCATGCTCCCGATGACATCTTGAACCGGCGAGGGGAGAAGATGCTCCGTTTTACCGTTAAATTTCAGCAGATTCCGGACGATGGAAGAACTGATAAACGCGTGTTTGAGTTTCGGCATCAGATAAACCGTTTCGATATTGGGATCAAGCGAGTTATTCAGATATCCCAACTGCAGTTCAAATTCGAAATCGCTGACGGCGCGAAGCCCCCGTATCAATACGGTAGCTCCGAGCGTATTGGCAAGTTCTACCGTGAGATTGTCAAATCCGACAACCGTTACCCGCTCTAAATCTCTGACTGCCAGCTTCACCATGTCCACCCGTTCTTGCAACGTGAACATCGGTTTTTTTTCCTGTGAATCGGCGACGGCAATGATCACTTCGTCAAAGAGACGTATCCCCCGCTCGATAATATCGAAATGGCCGTTGGTAATTGGATCGAACGTTCCGGGGTAAAGGGCGATTTTATGCATGGTTATCACTCCATCGCTTATAGAGGTTGTTGTCGATCCCCAGAAGATCGAACCATTTGCCGATCATAAAGTTTTCCATCGATTCCAAATCTTCCTGATCGCCGTAGTAGGCCAGAACGGGAGGGGCGATGATAACCCCCATCATGGAAAGCTTATGCATATTCTCCAGCGCGATCGGCGAAAACGGGATCTCACGCGGTGCGAGTACCAAGGTGCGACGCTCTTTGATCATGACCGCCGCCGCGCGCGTAATGAGATTATCGGCAATACCGCAGGCGATTTTAGCGAGGGTATTCATGCTGCACGGCGTGATGATCATCGCATCCGCTCCGTAGGAACCTGATGCCACCGATGCCCAGATTTCATCGTTTTTGTGCAGGGTGAGATTTTCCTCTTTTTCCAACACGATAGAGGCGTGATCCGATACGATCAGATGCTTTTGCACATCGGCGGGGAGGGCGCGAACGAGTTTAAGACCCAATGCCGCACCGCTGGCACCGCTGATCCCTACGACGATTTTCATAGTAATTCCACCCGATTTTCTCCGATAACTTTAGCTTTGGCCCGTTTGCCGTCATTTTTTAGGATTGTAATAATATCATAGAGTGCCCCCTCTTGCGTCGCACGTGCTCCAAATTCGACAATTACCCCTTTATCTTGAACTTCTACGATTACTTTTTCATTTTTCAAAACAAGAGGGATCGTTTCGATATTTCGCAGTGTTAAAAGCTGTCCCCCTTTTACATTTGAGCGGAATCGTGCGGGCTGATTCGGAATGGATGTCAGCGGAATATCTTTGAATGAAACGAAAGGGATCGGTTTAAGGAGGGTATTGAATCCGCTCAAGCGCTCTTTTCGGGATACTTTCTGATTTGAATGCAGGACGCTTATGGTAGCCCGAACCGAATAATCGAGATAATGGCGGATCCCCTGCTCATCGAAATAATAAAACGTTCCGCTGCCGTTTTGATAAAACCGCTCATCAAAAATGCCTCGGACATTTTTCGGCAAAGCCGCCAGATAGCCTCGTGAACTTATCGTAATATCATCAATGCGAATGGTCGGATAACGCTCTGTGAACATCGATGCAAGCTGCTGTTTTAGCGGGGAGAAATCGACCGGACTGCGTTTGGTGAAATTGACGTATCGGGTTTTCGTACTATCGATGGAAATGCCGTTAAGTTCGAATGTTTTGGCAATAACCTGCGCATCAAGACGATAGTGGTCCTGATCGGAAGGAATTTTAAGGATTTCAAACTTTTTTTCAATCGTTGGGAATAAATCGTCGGAATAAATAATATTATTTTCATACTCATAGTTTTTGGATAATTCATACGCATCTAGATTCAATAAAACAAAGAGTAATAATAAGAGTTTAGTCATTGTAGAATTGTAACATAACGTCATTTGTTTTTCATTAGTTTTACGCTATCCTAACCGCTGCCATAAAATTTTGAATTGATGTGGATGCAATGGTTCTAAACAAAAAAGATTTAACTGGATATATGGACGGCGATGACAGAAAGCGGATCCGTAATGAACAGATAGCCATTGCTTACAAGCAGGCGTTTGCCTCAATTTTCCCCCTTTTTTTCGGTGCTTTCATTGTTTTGCTCTTGTTTTATAAAACCAATCTAACCGATTTCGTTCTCCTTTGGTTCAGCGTCGTCATTGTGACATTGGTATGGAGGATTTGGTTACTAACCGATTATCGTCGCAATTTCCATCGTTTGGATCATTCGATATGGGAAAGACGTTTTAAATACGTGATGTATTCTTCTGCATTGATATGGGGAAGTGCGGCATTTTTTATTTTTCAAACCCCTGATTATCTTCACCATTTTTTCATTATCTTTTTATTGACGGGTATCGCTTCGGTGGCATCGGGTACCTTGGCCTCTTTGCTCGGACTGACGATCGTCTTTTTATCTTTTCTTTTGACTCCGATTTTTATCGTAATGTTTTTTCACGGCGAATTTGAAGTTCAGATGATGGGAATGCTCGTACTGGCGTTTTATATGCTGTTGGTCAGTGCGGCGAAACGGATAAACTCCAACATCATGAATGCGCTGACATCGAAAATATTGCACCAAAAAGCGGCGAATGCATTGGCTATTTCGGAAGAGCGATTTGAGACGATTTTTAAAGAGGCACCGATCGGGATTTTTTATTATGACACTCATTTGATCGTGATGGAAACCAATAACGAGATGCTGCAGGCTCTTCAGATTCCCAGAGAGACGATGATAGGGTTGGATCTAAAAGCCCTTTCGGATACCCGTTTATCCGATGCGTTGAACGTGTCGGTGCACGGACAGAAAGGATTTTACGAAGGCCCGTATACATCGACGTTTGTCGAACTCAATATGTGGATAAGTCTCCGTACATCCCCTATCTATGATGCTGAGCGCCGCATTATCGGAGGAGTCGGGATCGTATCGGATATTACCGAGCGGATGAATGCGGAAGAGAAAATCAAACACCAGGCCTATTTCGATGCATTGACCAATATTCCGAATCGGGCATTGCTGAAAGATCGGGTCGATCAATCCATTGCCCATTATCGACGATACGGAAGTTTGATCGCCATAATGTTTTTGGATTTGGACCATTTTAAAAGTATCAACGATTCGCTGGGGCATTATATCGGTGATCTATTACTGATTGAAACGGCTAATCGTCTCAAACACATCTGTCGCGAAGGTGATACGGTAGCCCGGTTGGGGGGAGATGAATTTATCATCTTGCTTAATGAACTGGGGAATGATCCGATGCTTGCCGCTACACGGGCTGAAACGGTAGCGGAAAAAATACATGAAGTGTTTTCCTCCCCGTTTGATATCGGTTTGGCGGAACCGATTTCTACCAGTTCGAGTATCGGAATCGTCCTAGTCAGTTCGAAAGACCAAACCTCTGATGATTTACTCAAATTTGCCGATACCGCAATGTATCAGGCAAAAAAAGAGGGGAGAAATACGACACGGTTCTATCAAGAAGAGATGGACCAGTGGATTAAAAAACGGCTCTTTTTAGAAAATGCATTGCGTAGTGCTATTAAAAATAATGAGCTCGAACTCTATTATCAGCCGGTTATCGAAATGAAAACAAAACAGATTATCGGTGCCGAAGCATTGCTCCGTTGGAACCATCCGGAACTGGGGCTTATTATGCCCGATGAGATGATAGAAATCGCAGAAGAGAGCGGATTGATCGTCGGAATCGGCGAATGGGTACTTCGCGAAGCGTGTACCCAATTTGTCCGCTGGCGTGCTGAAAATCTGAGACAATCGCATATCGACCGTATCGCCGTCAATGTGAGTGCCGTACAGTTTCGTCAAAGCGATTTCGTGGATAAAGTTATTCGAACCGTCGCGGAGACAGGGCTTGTCCCCTCTATGCTTGAATTGGAACTGACCGAATCGACGGTTATCGATAATATTGATATCGTTATTGAAAAAATGAACCGTTTGCGGCTTGCGGGAATCGGTATTTCGATGGATGATTTCGGTACAGGATACTCGTCTCTGGGGTATCTTAAAAAGCTGCCGTTTACGACACTGAAAATCGATCGCAGTTTTGTCCGCGATATCGTTTCGGATGCGGATGATGCTGCGTTGGTAGAGACGATACTCTCAATGGCTTCAATATTCAAATTTGATGTTATCGCGGAAGGGGTAGAGACGATCGAGCAGTTTAAATTCTTAGAGAGTCACGGATGCCAATATTTTCAAGGGTATTTGTGCAGCAAACCGGTTCAGGTAAAGCACTTTGAAGAATTGCTGGTTCATGAAAGACAAAGCTGTGCCGTACAGTAACAAACAGCGTACGGCGATCGATAAAATCGTAATTTAGATTTTCCCCCCCATGATTTCATCGGCTCTGAAGATGGCTTTATCGATATGATCGACAATATTTTCGCGGCCGATTTTTTCGTCGATGCGGGATGATCGGATGAATTGATCCACTTGTGCGTTAACTCCCGAAAGGATCAGACGGGTGTTGTAGTGAGAGAGCCTTTCGTGGAGTATTTCAAGCGAATGCAGTCCCGCCGCATCGATAAGCGGAACGTAACGCATCCGCAAAATAAATACCTGAGGAGGCTTCTCAAAGAGCATGAGAGTATCGACGAGTTTTTCAGCTACACCGAAAAAGAGCGGTCCTTGTATCTCATACACTTCTACCCCGTGCGGGATGGTTTTATTGGAGGTCGAATCGGGATCGTTTTCCTCAGACAAAACGGGGCGGATTTGGGTCGCTTTCATCATCTGATCGATAAAGAGGATCGATGCCAGAGCGATGCCGGCCTGAATCGCGAAGTTAAGATCAACCAATACGGTCAGCAAAAACGTCACGATCAGAACGATCCGGTCGGTTCGGGGTGAGTGCATGATCTCTTTGATATGTTTGATCTCCGACATATTCCATGCCACAACCATGAGTATGGCCGCCAAAGCCGCCAACGGGACTTTGATGATGAGGGGTGCGAGCAGAAGCATGAAGAGAAAAAGCCAGAGCGCATGCATCATTCCGGCCACCGGAGTTCTGGCCCCAGCTTTGATATTGGTTGCCGTTCTGGCGATAGCACCGGTTGCCGGGAGGCCGCCGAAAATGCCCGAAGCGATGTTGGCAACCCCTTGGCCCAAAAGCTCGGCGTTGGATTTATGGCGGGTTCCGGTCATACCGTCGGCGACAACGGCAGAGAGGAGCGATTCGATGGCGGCAAGCGTCGCGATGGTAATGGCATCAGGGAGCAAAAATCGCAGACGCTCAAACGTGATTTCAGGCCATACCGGGCTAGGGAGCATCGAGGGGATTGCACCGAAACGGCTCTCTATCGTCTCGACGGGGAGATTAAATCCCCATACGGCAAATGCGCTGAGGGTAACGACGATAATCGGCCCGGGGATACGCGGAAAACGGTGCTTTGCAAAGTAGATTACTCCGATGGAGATCAGGGCTAGAAGTACCGCTGTGAAATTCGTTTCATGCAGATGGGCGACATAGATGCTCAGTTTGTCAATAAAATCGGGGGGGACGGTGGTGATTTTCAGGCCGAAAAAGTCCCGTATCTGCGAAAAAGCGATCAAAAGGGCGATTCCGGAAGTAAATCCGACGATGACGGGGTAGGGGATGAATTTTATCAGCTCACCCGCCCGGAAAAATGCCATAATGATTAAAATGGCTCCCGCCATGATGGTAGCCAGTACCAGCCCCTCGTAACCGTGTTTCATTGCCACCATAGCTACGGTGACGATAAATGCGGCTGTCGGCCCGCCGATTTGGTAGCGGCTTCCACCGTGTGCCGAAATTAAAAATCCGGCGACTATAGCGGTAAAAAGTCCCCGCTCAGGCGGAAGGTTCGAGGCGATAGCAATCGCCATCGCCAAGGGCAAAGCGACGATAGCAACCGCCAATCCGGCTACGGCATCGGCTATAAAATCGGAACGGCTGTATCCCTGACGTCGAAAGAGGGTGACAAGTTTCGGCTCCAGAGAGTCATGAATAGAGCGCAGCATGCGATATATTTCCTTGGGAAAATTGATGGGAGAAGTGTATCACTTGCGCAGATGCAAGTCAATGAGGATATCTGATCAAATTATGAAGTGTTTATTTGCGGATGGCACCCATAATTTTTTCTTCATAGGCACTCAGCCCTCCCTCAAGCCAAAGAAGAGCGCTTTGGTTAAAGAGTTCACTCTTAAGATTGGCCATTTTGGCTTTGGCGGACGCGAGATCGGCAATCGATCGGCTGAGTTCGTCGGCTCCGACGAGTTGATTGTCAAAACGTCCTCGAGTGAGCTTGGCGTATTCGCCGGAAGCTTTGACCTGCATACGTGCGCTTTCCAGTCTGCTTTGAACGGCTTGGATATCCAGATAGGTATTCTCGATTTCGGTCGTGATGCGATGTTTATAATCTTCCAATGTGGCTACAGAAGCAAGTTTAGCGGCTTTTGCCGCTTCAGCGGTATGAAAGTCGCTGAAGCCGCTGAAAAGATTCCATGACGCTGATACCCCTGCATAGCTTTTATTGGCGTTGCTGTATCCGTCTCCGCTGAGTGCTATGGTATCCCCCTGGCCTTTGAGACTGCCGACAAGTGCGACGTTAGGGTAATAGCGGCTTTGGGCGAGTACTATGTCACTTTGGGCGATATCCATTGCTTTGGCGAGGGCAAGGAGATCTTCACGATACGACAGGGCAACACCAATCATTTCGTCTTTTTTCATCAGCGGCAATACGTTTGCAGGGAACTGAGCCGAATCAATCGTATCTCCGGTGAGATAGGAGAGCTGATTGAGGGCTTGAGATTTGCGGTTTCGGCTCTCAACAATCTGTGCATCGATCTCAAAAATTTTGGCTTCGATAGCATAGAGTTCGGCCGGGGCCAGCAAACCGTTGTCATAAAGCCCTTTGGCTTTGGCATACGATTCGCCGATCGCTTTTTTGGCCTCGTGCTGTGCCGAAATAATCTCGTCGGCAGCCGCAATAGCAGTGTAGAGTTTTGTCGCGTTTATAAAAAGGTTTCGTTTGAGATCGGCAACTTCCAATGCCGCTTTTTCATGGGACAGCTTTGATTTTTCGATAGAAGAGGATATGGCAAAACCGCTAAAGAGAGGGTAAGAGAGGGTTAATGAACCCTCTATATGTTTTTTGGTCCCCATCGGAAGCTGCATGGAGGAAAAAGTGACGGTAGGGGTTTTTTGAAACGTAATATCGCTGAAACTGGCATCCAATGTCGGCAAATTTTTCCCCTCTGCCGCACGATAGCTCTCTAATGCCGCTCTCTCGAGCTGTCGTGCGCTTTGAAGCGTCGGGGAGTTTTCCAGGGCGATGATGATGTCAGGATAGCTTTGCGCTCCTAAAAAAGTCGGAAAAATAAAAAACAGCAACCGTCTCACACGACTCCTTGTCAAATCTGACTGCGAAAAAAGCTATCAGAGATACTTCATCAATTGTATTCATGAACATATTAATTCACTCTTAGTTAAGGAAGAAAAATATAATATAGTCTTACTACGGCAAGAAATTGTAAACGGATGAGATGTAAGAGAGGAAGATATG
>Ga0209340_1001177_pt1 | contig 20543 bp, 7 predicted proteins | sample EPASupsiteSAE323_FD_187266 | JGI IMG/M metagenome (GOLD analysis project Ga0209340, IMG submission 187266) | Bioremediated contaminated groundwater from EPA Superfund site, New Mexico - Sample SAE3-23 (SPAdes) (version 2) | ecosystem: Environmental > Aquatic > Deep subsurface > Groundwater >... | reverse complement strand
CGGGCCAAAGAATTGGTCTATACCGGAGACATTATCGACGCCGGGCGCGCCTATGAGATGGGCCTGGTTAATAAAGTAGTGCCTCCGGCGGACTTGCTGGAAGAGGCCCGCAAGATGGCCTTGAAGATCGCCAGTAAGTCACTGCCGATACTTCGCCTGGCCAAGGACGCCTTTGACCACAGTTCCGGTTTGGAAGAGGGGCTGCAGTACGAGATGAAGTGCTTCGCCGCCTGCTTTGAAACCGCCGATCAGAAGGAAGGCATGCAGGCCTTTGTCGACCGGCGCAAACCCGAATTCAAGGATAGATAAGGCCGGTAAATATAAAATGAAAGGAAGTGCTCCTTTGGCAGACCGTTTTGCGAATAGAAGAGACATCAATTTCTTACTGGAAGAGGTCTTCAATGTTGAATCACTGACCAAATACGAATATTATCAGGACCATAGCCTTGATACCTTTAACATGATCATAGACACCGCCTGGAAGATGGGAACCGATCTCTGCTATCCGGTATTGCAGGATATGGACAAGAACCCACCGCGTTATGAAGACGCCCAGGCCAAGGTTCACCCGGCGGTAAGGCCCTTTTTGGACGAGATCGGCAACGGCGGCTGGATCAATGCGGATTGGGATTATGAGGCCGGCGGCCAGCAATTGCCCAACCTGATCAAATTCGTTTACGGCTTTATCTTTACTGCCGCTAATTATTCCATCAGCGCCTACCAGATGCTGACGGCCGGAGCCGCTGGCATCATGAATTTGTTTGCCTCACAGGAAATGAAGGATAAATACCTGGATAAGCTGTGCAGCGCGGAGTGGCAGGGCACCATGGCCTTGACCGAACCCGACGTGGGCAGCTCGCTGGGCGATTTGACCAGCACCGCCGAGGAGACCGACCAGGGCTATTACCTGATCAAGGGCAAGAAGATATTCATATCGGCGGCGGACACCGACGCGGTGGAGAACACTGTGCATATGCTGCTGGCCCGCATCAAGGGAGCCCCCAAGGGCGCCAAGGGGATTTCACTCTTCGTCGTGCCCAAGTACCGTCTGGAAGACAATGGCGAACTGGTCTACAACGACATTTCCTGTGACGGCATTGAGCACAAGCTGGGCTACAAGGGCAGTCCCATCGGCCAGCTCACCATGGGTGAGAATAATGACTGCCGGGGCTGGCTGATCGGCAAGCCCAACATGGGCCTAGCTTACATGTTCCATATGATGAACGAGGAACGCATCAATGTGGGCATCGGCGCCTGCGGTAAGTCTACCGCCGCCTACTATGCCGCTCTGGAATATGTCAGCCAGCGTAAACAGGGGAGGAAGCCTTCGGAGAAAGACCCCAATGCCCCGATGATTCCTATTATTGAACATGCCGATATCAAGCGCATGCTCTTAATGCAGAAGGCCATTTGCGAAGGTGGCCTGTCGGTATGCCTGCAGGGCGCCAAGTACCTGGATATGGCCAAGGTGGCTCCCACGGAAGAGGAAAGGGAAAAATACAAGCTACTGACCGAATTGATGGTGCCGATCATCAAGACCTTCCCATCGGAATACGGCATCCTTTCCACCAGCACCGCTATTCAGTGTCTGGGTGGTTACGGCTTTTGTCAGGACTTCCCGGTCGAGCAGTACTACCGGGATATTCGCATCGATCCTATCCACGAGGGAACTACCTGTATGCAGGGTCAGGATTTGCTGGGTAAGAAGATCTCCATGAAGAACGGCAAGGCCCTGGATCTTTTCTATGAAGAGGTTGCCAAGGTCATTCAGGAGAGCCAGTCCTATCCCAGTCTGAAGCCCTTGGCCGATCAGATTATTGAAGCCATCAAGGAACTGGACACGGTTACCAAGTACCTCAAAGGCATGGCGGCCACCGGTGAGATCGATGAATTCCTGGCCGATTCCGTACTTTATTTGGATATGTTCTCGCTCATCACCATTGCCTGGCAGTGGCTTATGCAGGCCATAATTGCCCAGAAGACCTTGAACAAGGGCGGCATCCTAGAAAGCGACGAAGATTTCTACCAGGGTAAAATCTTCACCTGCCGCTACTTCTTCAGCTACGAGCTGAACAAGATCTATGGTATCAGCCGGAGACTCTTAAGCGATGAAGCGATCACCGTGGAGATGGATTCGAAGTATTTTCAGGCTACCATATAGGAGCGTATAAGAGTCACATTAATTTGCCACGACAGGGGAGCGCTCCGGGCGGTGGATAGGCACAATACATTGTACCAGGAGCCTCCCCTATATCCTCCTCTTTGAATCGGGAGATATCATGAACCAGAAGTAAGGCACTGCCAGGGGGACGGAGTTGCTGACAACGCTTTTTGTCAACAACCTGTCCACTCGGCAGTGCTAATTGTTTGCACTTATTGTTGTCATGGGTATTCTTTGTTAGAATAGAGAAACAGTGGTACAGCATATAACGAAATATATGTAAATAGAAATTACTTTTGAATATCATCGGGTTGATAACGGGGGGTTCTCTGATGGAGAAGAGATACACTAGGGCTGTATTATACATATTAATGCTGATGCTAATTATGGTAGGAACCCTGAACCAGGAGGTCCGGGCGGCCGGTGAGGATAAGGCTAAAAATAAAACCTCGGTCTTTAATGACATAGCCGCTAATGAACCGAATATTGTCTTCATTAATTACGTATCCCAGCGGGGAATCATCAAAGGCTATCCCGACGGCGGATTCCATGCCCAGGCGGGGCTGACCCGCGCCGAGGCCGCCGCAGTACTGGTCAAAGCCGCTGGACTGCCCACCCCTCCCGTTACTACTTCAGCTTTTAAGGACGTACCCGTCAGCCACTGGGCCACTGCTCAGATTGCCGCCGCCACTAAGGCCGGATATCTAAAAGGCTTCCCCGACGGTACCTATCAACCTGAAGCCAAGGTAACCCGAGCCCAGGGCATAGCCCTGGTCATGCGACTATGCACCCAAAAAGAACGTGCGGTTCTGCCCAGCTTAAAAGACATGGACAGCCAGCATTGGGCGGCGGGTGATATGGCTACCGCCCTGACCCTGGAGATGATAGGACTAAGCAAGGACTCGCAAAATATATACCCAGAAGCCGAGATGAGCCGGGGCAGTTTAGCCCGGGCTCTCGCTGTTTTATTGACCAAAGACCCCGGCTTGAATGCAGTGAACCTGGAGGGAACCGCCAGCGAGGTGAAAGGTCAGGTTACCCTGATTAGACAGGGAAAGAGCCAGGAATTAAATGATAAGGTCGCCATCCGGGTCGGAGATACCATAAAAACCGGGGGGAATGGCAGCCTGCGGCTCAACTACCCAGATGGCAGCAGTAATCTGGTGGAAGCCAATACCGAAATCAACATCAAGCAGGCCGAGGGCCGTCGCTATATCAAAGAAGACGGCACTCCGGGTATAGCCGTCGACTATCTCAATATGGGGATGCCCCAGGGCACCATGTTCGGGGGGGTAGCCACCAAACACGCAGGCCAGACAGAGGGGAGCGTAGTCAACCCGGCTGCCGGACCAACCAACAACAGAGTTAGCCGTCTAGCCGCCCGGCCAGGGTTTAGTTACCTGGCCGCAGCCGATAGTGCGCAGGCACCCTGGTACAAGACCGCCGAGCAGAAGAAGGTAAAGGTCAAGGTCGACATGCCCTGGGGAGTTGCCGCCATCCGCGGTACCTACCTCATGATAACCGTCAATCAAGACGGCACCTGCAAGGTAGCCTGCCTAACCGGCAATGTCGACGTAAGCAGCAATAGCAGCAATCAAAGCGTAGCGGTTACCAGCGGTCAGACCAGCGGAATTACGGGAGAAAACAGCGCTGCGCAAACCGCCGCCCCCATGAGCGCCGGAGAAAAACAGGATTTCGGCAATAAAGACGTTCAGAATTGGATATTCAATAGCGCGCTGCAGCAGGATGTTAACAAAGAAGCCCAGGTAGCCCCGCCGGTGGTGCAAATGATAGTAGAGATACCCGATAACAAACCGGGAGAAAAACCCCAGCAGCAAGTGATAGAAACGAAGCCCCCGGCCCAAGAAGAAAGCAAACCCGGAGAAAAAACGCAGGCCGAACAGTCGGCGCAGCAAGTAACTACCGCGGTGCAAACAGTCTTGGACGCAATAAAGTCTTCCGGGATAGAAATTAAAGCTGAGGCTATAGAAAGCCTGAAACAGCAAATCCAACAAATGCAAAACCAGATTCCGCAGCAAACGGCTGAGCAGCTTTCGCAACAGGTAGAACAAGCGCAGAGTCAGAGTAATCCGGCAACTCCCAGCACCACAAATACTAGCACTACGTCTTCCTCGGGGAGCAGCATAGTCGCCACGAGCTACAGTACCGCCGGAACCTATGGCTCCAGCGATCCGGCGGTTCCCAATACGGTAAGCAGCATATTTGTCAATGCCGAGAAGATAAATCTGCAGAACATGGAAGTAACCGGTAATGTCACAGTAAATTACCCCAATACCAACCTGAGCAACCTGGTTATCAGCGGCAATCTGTACCTGGCGGCTGGGATTGGCGAAGGAAATGTCAGCCTGCAAAAAGTGACAGTAAAGGGCAACACCCTGATAAACGGCGGCGGACCAAATAGTATAGAGGTGACTGACTGCAGTCTTTATACTGTCGAGGTGGATAAAGATAATAACAGCATACGCGTGGTAGCCAAAGGCAGTAGCCAGATAGGCGCTTTAACCCTCAATTCCGGAGCCGGATTGGCCGAAGAGAACTTGACCGGAACCGGTTTTTCCGCCATTTCCATAAACGGCACGGATATTCCCTCCACCGCCAGTATAGTTCTCAGCGGCAACTTTGACAGTGTGACCATAAACAGCCCTAATATTAAACTGGAAGTGCCCAGCGGCAGCATCGGCGAGCTAAACCTGGCTGCGTCAGCCAGTGGCGGCAATATCACCCTGGCGGCCGGAGTCGGGGTTACCAGATTGCTGGCCAACGCTGCTGGCAACATTGCCGGAACCGGCAAGATTGAGCAAGCGGAGATTACAGTTGACGGCGTTGAAATCCTGCAGCCGCCGATGGTTTGGACACTAAGCCCGGGGGTTAAGGTAAGGATTGACGGGGAAATGGTTTCCCAAAGCGGCGTTAATACCCGGCTGGCTTCCCTTGGCCTGGACCAGGGAACCCTGAACCCGGTCTTTGCCCCGAAGACGCTTAGCTATAATGTGCTGGTGGGCAGTAATATATCCTCGTTGGCCTTGAGTCCGGTTACCGAGGATAGCCAGGCGGCCTTTACCGTCAGCGCCGCCAATCTGAGTGGGACCGCTGCCAATCCGGTAATTGGCCTGACCAGCGGAGATAATGCCGTAGGTATTAAGGTTACCGGCCGTGACCGCAGTTCACAAAAGGATTATTCCCTGACCATTACCCGGGCCAATTCCCCGGTTGTCAGCCTGACTAATCCGGGGGCGGTAAGCCTAAGCGTATACGATAATATTAGCGTCAGCCTGGCCACGGTAAGCCCGGCTGATGCCATGATAACTGCCACCAGCAGCGCACCAGGTGTAGCGACTGTGACGCTGAGTGGGAATAACCTGATAATCAACGGGTTGACTGCGGGGAGTGCGACCATAAACGTGACCGCCTCTAAGAACGGGTATCAGGATACCAGCATGACCTTTACGGTAGCGGTTAACGCCCAGCCGACCGTAGTCTTGACCAATCCGGGGACGCAGAGCGTAACCGTAGGCCAGAGCATAACGGTGGCCTTAAGCCTCAATCCAGCTGATGCAACGATCACTGCCACCAGCGATAACAGTGTAGCCACTGTAACAGTGAGCGGAAACACCTTGATAATTGAAGGGATCAGTCCCGGCACTGCCAACATCAATGTAACTGCCCAGAAGGCTGGTTGCACTGACGCCCAGATCAGCTTTACGGTTACCGTAAATAACCTGGCCGAGCAGCGTGTTTTCAGTAACTGGAATGGCTTCGGCTGCGTCACTGGTCCGACGAGCCCGGCGACCTTTACCTTGAGCCAGCCATTAGCCCTGACCTTTATGAACACCTACCACCACAATTCACCTGCTGAAGCGCCGGGTACTTTTAGTCTGGTTCATAGTGACGGTACTGTCTACGGACCCTGGAATGCATCCGGCGGCTACTCCAGCTTAATTTGTTATGTAAATTTCAAGGGCGGCGGCGACGAGGGCTACCAGAGCGCACTAGGACCCGTAACTCCCAGCAGTCAATATCCCATACTTAAGCCCGGCACCTATACCATGCTTGATTCGAATGGAGCGACCTGGTCCAATAATGGAGATTCAGGCTTTGCCGGTTTCCTGCAGGTGAAAGGCTATTACCGGAGCATAAAACCTACCGATGATATCAGCAGCTCATTTACTAACGCCAACTTTAAACAGGCGGTGTGGGAATGGCTGGGTAATACTGGAACCCCCGGAGCCTTTTCTAAACAGAACCTGATTAACCGTATGGCAGCCCAGAATTACAATTTGAATATAAGCAATAGAAGCATATCCAGTCTGGCCGGGCTGGAGTATTTTGTGGGCACCAATCTAACCGGTCTCAATTGTAGTCAAAATCAGCTAACCGCTCTTCCTGCTTTGCCGACCAGTCTGACTGGAATCACCTGCAGCAACAACCAGCTAACCAGCCTGCCCGCATTACCCACCGGGCTCACCTACTTGGAATGCAATGGGAACTATCTATCGGAACTGCCAGCCTTGCCTGCGGGTCTTAATGCCTTGTTCTGCGGAGCAAACCGGTTAATAGGACTGCCGTCATTGCCGGCGAGTTTGACGAATATATTCTGGTGCGATATGAACTATTTGGATATCTGGCAGGGGACCATCCAAACCAGAGTAAATGGCTGTCCTGCCGGCAATAAGCAAATATCTCCCCAGTATAAGTATATTTATGCGGGATCGCCGGCAGGATTCCCGGCAGCGGGAAATACCAAACAGCTGGTCAACAGTGATTTGCAACGCGTACAGAGCACCGACGGCATTACTTGGACCGATCCGGTTAATGGTCTGATCAGCGACTTTGTTTTTAGCACTTCCAACAGTTCAGTTGCGACGGTAAGCCCTGGCGGAACTATAACCGCGGTAGGCAACGGCGACTGTTCCATTTATGCTAATTATAAGGGACTCGCGAGTAATTTAACCCGGGTTGTTATTCCGGTGTACGTATCAGGGCTAAATAACGCTATGATAGCCCACGACGACAATTCCAATAACCTGGTACTCTTGAATGTAGGGAGTAGTCTGGAGTATGCCACCAACGCAACTGATAGCAGCGGGGCTTCTGCTACCTGGTACGCCGGAACCGGCAGTGAAGTTACAATTACGGCATCTGGTAAATATGTGATGGTAAGGGAAACGCTCACCCCCGCCAATACGCGCTGCCTGGGCTATATTAACCCGGCGCTCACTAACCAGCTATTACGCACCGACACTGCTTTTGTTCAAACTTCTTGTAAAAATAACTTCGCCTATAACGGCCTGTCCGGCCAAATGGATATGTCCAGACTGACCGGACGAGGCAATATGGACTTGGATGAAAGATATGCCAAGGTATTAGTCACCAATGCCGCATCCGGGACTTTTGCTTCCAGCGGCGTGGTTAATCCCGGAGGCACCGTCATATCCTCTTCGGCTGACATATCTTCAGGCGAGACGGCCATGCGCTCGATTTCCGGCTTGCTTTTGGCTGAAGGTAATGATATCGGGGTTACGGTACATTTTTATGGGTTAAATGGCAGTAGCGGCAGCAACAGCGCGGATGACGAATGGTTCCTGCCCAGCGCGGCGGTAACCGTAAAGGCAACCACGCCCGACGGCGGACCTGAAGACTATATTGATCTCAGCAACCCAACCAGCCATAAGATTCGGATTGCGACTATCCAAACCAATGCCTCGGTCGGCGACCCGATTTGGTGTCGTGACACTGGTTTTGCTCGCACGGCGAATGTGTTGGATGGCGACAAAAAACTAGCAATACCAGGTGATATAGGAGGTCTTTTATCAGCCAATGCTTATGTATCCTTAGCTACTGAAGACCCGACTACCGGCAACGTCTTTATCGACGTCGGCTATGGCATCATACCTGTCGCACCAACATCGGTTCATGTAGCTGCCTCAGGTGGCAACGCGCAGGATTGCATTAACGCCAGTAATCTGACCAGCGTTCAGGTCGGCGCTGGTTTTGGCAGCCCCCAGAGCGGGACCGTTCATTTCCGCCTGGCTAACTCGGGCAGCAGCAAATATGTGGTATCTCAAACATTATATGAGACGAATTTTACTCAACTATCCGGAACCGTGAATGCAGGGGCACCTAACGGAGGAGCTTTCACTAATGGTGAGACCTTAATCCTCAGCGCTTATCTGGAGGAAGCCAGTGGCAACCGGGGACCGTTGCTGGCCAATAACAGCATACAATTTGATACTACAACTTACACGGTCACATATAACGGCAACGGCCATGACGGCGGGATTGTGCCGGCCAACGGCAGCTACCCCGCCGGTTCGTCAACTACGGTTGCTGACGATAACGCGGGCACGATGACCAAAACCGGCTGTACCTTCAGCGGATGGAACACTGCCGCCGATTGGACTGGCACGGACTACCCCGCTGGCTCCCCAATAAGCACGGCCGGCAACACCACCCTGTATGCCAAATGGCAGCTGGATGCCGCACCCAATGGAGCCAACCTGGGCTTCAAGTATAATAATGCCCAGTTGGAGGTGACCAATGCGGCTCTGCCCAGTTATACCACCCTGGAGATATTTATCAAAGACAGTACTCCGGGCGAACAGGGACCGGGCTCAAATGAAGCCAAATACACCCTGGATCTGACCGACTCGGCTAATCTTAGCATAGACTGGCATAGTGTTGTGGGTTCGTCTCCTCCCATAAACGCAAGTTACTGCATGTGGTATCGCTATATCAACGGGACGGCAAAATCAATTTGGGTGCAGGACGGTTATCCCAACGGATATCAGCCCGCCAAGGGCGGCACCCAGGCCAGTGATTTTGTGGCGGTAAATTCGACTTCTATCTCGTTTAACAATACCAACGGGATCTATAATGGCTATACCCTGATGGCTATTCGCAGCGGCAGTTGGGTATCTCTCGGCACCATCGGCGGTAATAATCAAACCTTTACTGTAGTTGTCGGTGACCAGTTTGTCATCAAGAGTCCGGAGGGTAATTACTCCTATGAATCTGCGGCCTATAGTTATCCATAATGCATACGCATCAAAAAGGGGGCACCCGACCGGGTGCCCCCTTTGCTCATCTTCGTGGTTTATTATTTGATATCGGCATGGTATTCCTGCAGTGATTTGAGTTTGGCCTCGGGCTGCTGATTCTCCTTGAAAGCGGCGATGCCCCGGGCACTGGCCAGAGCGGCGGCCATAGTGGTGAGATAAGGTATTTTGTGCTTGATGGCGGCCTTACGGATATAGGAATCGTCCTGTTTGCTGCGCTTACCCGACGGGGTATTAATCACCAGGTTGATCTCGTGGTTATAAATAGCATCGGCGATATTGGGACGTCCTTCATACAGCTTTTTAATCTCTTCACATTCCACGCCGTTGGCCCGCAGGAATTTATAGGTGCCAGTAGTAGCCTTGATTTTGAAACCGATCTTGGCGAACTCGCGGGCCGTCTCCAGAGCGGCCGGCTTATCCTGGTCGTTAACACTGATTAGAACCGTGCCGGCGGGGGGCAGACTGGACTGGGTGGCCTCCTGGGCCTTGAAATAGGCCAGGCCGAACGAGTCGGCTATACCCAATACCTCTCCGGTAGAGCGCATCTCCGGTCCCAATACGGGGTCGACCTCCTGGAACATGTTGAAGGGAAAAACGGCTTCCTTGACGCCGAAGTGTTGCAGGGTCTTCTGTGAGAGATTGGCGACCGAATACTCCTTGCCGGCTTGCTGGGCCATCATAATCTCGGTGGCGATGCGCGCCATCTGGATATTGCACACCTTGGAGACCAGTGGCACGGTGCGCGAGGCCCGGGGATTGGCTTCCAGCACGTAAACCTTGCCGTCGGAAATGGCATATTGCATGTTCATCAAGCCCACCACATTTAGCTCCTGGGCGATCTTACGGGTGTATTTCTCAATCGTTTTAACATGCTCCGCCGGGATGCTGATAGGGGGAATGACACAGGCCGAGTCGCCGGAATGAATACCGGCCAATTCAATGTGCTCCATAACGGTCGGCACGAAAGCGTCGGTCCCGTCCGCGATAGCGTCAGCTTCCGCTTCAATCGCGTTGCTGAGGAAGCGGTCGATCAGCAAGGGGCGATCCGGGGTAACTCCCACCGCCGCCGCTACATACTGGCGCAGCATTTCCTCGTCATGTACCACCTCCATGCCGCGTCCGCCCAGGACGTAAGAAGGCCGTACCATCAGGGGATAGCCAATCTTGGCGGCAATGGCCAGGGCTTCATCGATATTGGTAGCCATGCCCGATTCCGGCATGGGGATATCAAGTTTTTCCATAATCTTGCGGAAACGGTCGCGGTCCTCGGCCAGGTCAATGGTTTCCGGCGTAGTGCCCAGGATCTTTACGCCGGCCTTGGCCAGCTCGGAAGCAATATTTAAGGGGGTCTGACCGCCGAACTGGATAATCACCCCCAGGGGTTTTTCCTTTTCATAGATGGCTAGCACGTCCTCTACCGTCAGCGGCTCGAAGTATAGCTTGTCCGAGGTGTCATAGTCGGTAGAAACCGTTTCCGGGTTGCAGTTGACGATTACTGTTTCATAACCCAGATCGCGCAGGGCGAAAGCGGTATGCACGCAGCAGTAATCAAACTCAATGCCCTGCCCGATACGGTTGGGTCCGCCGCCCAGGATCATGACCTTGGGGTTATCGGTAGCCGTGGTGCTGTCCGGTGCGTTATAGGTGGAGAAGTAATAGGCGGCATTTTCCACACCGCTGACCGGTACGGCCTCCCAGCCTTCCACTATGCCCAGGGCGGTGCGGCGGGTGCGGATCTCGGTTTCGCTGACATTCAGGATCTGAGCCAGGTAGCGATCGGCGAAGCCGTCCTGCTTGGCCTTAATGAGCATTTCATCGGGAAGCTGGCTATCCCGGTACTTGAGCATTTGCTCCTCGAAGTCGACCAGTTCCTTCATCTGGCCAAGGAAGTAGGGTTTGATATGGGTAAGTTTGAATAATTGCTCGACATTAGCCCCTTTGCGCAGGGCCTCGTAAATGATGAACTGCCGTTCGCTGGAAGGTTCCGCCAGCATAGAGAGCAGCTCATCCAGCGAGCGCTGGTTAAAATCCTTGGCAAAACCTAAGCCATAGCGGCCGATCTCCAGGGAGCGAATGGACTTCTGGAAGGCTTCCTTGTAATTCTTGCCGATGCTCATTACCTCGCCCACTGCCCGCATCTGAGTGCCTAACTTGTCAATTGAGCCGGGGAATTTTTCAAAGGCCCAGCGGGCGAACTTGATGACCACGTAATCGCCGGAGGGTGTGTATTTTTCCAGGCTGCCGTCCCGCCAGTAGGGGATCTCGTCCAGGGTCAGTCCGGCGGCCAGCATGGTGGAAACCATGGCAATGGGGAAACCGGTAGCCTTGGAGGCCAGAGCCGATGAACGCGAGGTGCGCGGATTGATCTCGATGATGACCACCCGCCCGGTCTTGGGGTCATGGGCGAATTGAACATTGGTGCCGCCCACCACCTCAATGGCGTCAACTACGTCATAGGAATACTTCTGCAATCGCTGCTGCAGTTCCGGGCTGATGGTCAGCATGGGAGCGGAACAGAAGGAGTCGCCGGTGTGCACGCCCATGGCATCAATGTTTTCGATAAAACAAACTGTTATTTTCTGATTCTTGGAGTCCCGCACCACTTCCAGCTCCAGTTCTTCCCAGCCCAGGACCGATTCCTCGACCAGAATCTGGCCGACCAGACTGGCTGAGATGCCGCGACCGGCAATGGTGCGTAGTTCCTCCAGGTTATAGACCAGGCCTCCGCCGGTGCCGCCCATGGTATAGGCGGGGCGAATGACCACCGGATAGCCCAGTTCGGCTGCGATGGCCTCGGCTTCTTCCACGCTGTAAGCCGGCTGGCTCTTGGGCATTTCTATACCCAGGCGGGTCATGGTCTCCTTGAAGGTGATGCGGTCCTCGCCACGTTCAATGGCGTCGATCTGCACCCCGATCACCTTGACCCCGTATTTATCCAGGACCCCGGCCTTGTACAGCTCGGAACTCAAATTTAAACCGGACTGGCCTCCCAGATTGGGCAGGAGTGCGTCCGGTCTTTCCTTGGCGATAATGTTGGTGAGACTCTGAACATTTAAGGGCTCGATATAGGTTACATCTGCAATGCCGGGGTCGGTCATGATGGTTGCCGGATTGGAATTCACCAGGACGATCTGGTATCCCATCTTGCGAAGGGCCTTGCAGGCCTGGGTACCCGAGTAGTCGAATTCGCAAGCCTGTCCGATGATGATCGGTCCTGAACCGATAATGAGGATTTTGCTAATGTCACTTCGTTGTGGCATAATGTACCTCCCAATCTGAATTTATTGCACGGTGCCAACCGATATTAACAGGGTGTCTACTAAATCTTTATATTACCATATTGCTCCCCACAGGTGAACCTCCCGGCAGTGATTATGCTCAGGTATACAAGATAAGCGTTAATTCATTTTTAAATTGCTGAGAGATATTGCATAGGCGAGCCAGAGGTATTATAATAATGCAAAATTAGCACTCGTCACCTGAGAGTGCTAACAAAATAAATGTTTGAGATTGCTATGCCCTGGCGCAGCAAAATGAGAAAGGAGAGATCTTCTTTGGCGAAAAAGCAATTCAAGGCGGAATCCAAGCGTTTGCTGGAATTAATGATCAACTCAATCTATACCCACCGGGAGATATTTTTGCGGGAGCTGATTTCCAATGCCAGCGACGCCATTGACAAGATATATTACAAGGCCCTGACCGACGAGTCGCTGATCTTTGACCGGGATAGCTACTTCATCAAGATAACGGCTGATCGGGAAAAGCGGGTACTCACGGTTTCCGATACCGGTATCGGCATGACCAAAGAGGAACTGGATGACAACCTGGGGGTCATCGCCAAGAGCGGCACCCTGGCTTTCAAGAACGATACTGAGATCCAGGATGGCTACGATATTATCGGCCAGTTCGGCGTGGGCTTCTACTCGGCCTTCATGGTGGCGGATACCGTGACGGTTATCAGCCGGGCCTTTGGTAGCGAAGAGGCTTATAAGTGGGAATCCAAGGGCGTCGAGGGCTATACCATAGAACCTTGCGCCAAGGAAACGGTGGGTACCGATATCACCCTGCATCTCAAGGAGAACAGCGAGGAAGAACGGTATGATGACTTCTTGGAGGAGTACCGCCTGCGCTCCATCATCAAGAAATACTCTGATTTCATCCGCTACCCGATTAAGATCGATGTCAGCCGCAGCCGGCTCAAGGAGGGCAGCGAGGAAGAATACGAGAGCTACAGCGAAGAACAGATCATCAACAGCATGGTCCCCATCTGGAAGAAAAACAAGAATGAGCTGACCGACGAGGATTACAACAACTTCTATTTTGATAAGCATTATGGCTTCGATCAGCCGATTAAGCATATTCATATCAGTACCGAGGGGACGGTTAGCTATAATGCGATTCTGTTTATCCCGGAAAAGACTCCCTTCGACTTCTACACTCGGGACTATGAAAAAGGGCTGGAGCTATACTCGAACGGGGTTTTGATCATGAACAAGTGCCCCGATTTGCTGCCGGACTGCTTCAGTTTCGTCAAGGGCCTGGTGGATTCCAGCGACCTGACTCTGAATATTTCCCGCGAGGTCTTGCAGCATGACCGCCAGCTAAAAATCATCGCCAAGAACATCAAAAACCGGATCAAGAACGAGCTGCTGGGCATCCTGGAGAACGATAGGGAGAAATACGACTCTTTCTATCAATCCTTCGGCCGGCAGTTGAAATACGGGATCTACAACGATTTTGGCGCCGACAAGGAACTGCTGCAGGACTTGATCATGTTTTATTCATCCAAGGAGAAGAAAATGGTTACGCTGGGTGAATACGTGGAGCGGATGCCGGAGGAGCAGAAGTACATCTACTATGCCGCCGGCGAATCAGTGGAGCGCTTGGAGAAGCTGCCGCAAACCGAACTGGTGGCGGATAAGGGCTATGAGATTCTGTACTTTACCGATGATGTTGATGAGTTTGCCATTCGTATCATGATGAATTACCGGGAAAAGGAGTTCAAGTCGGTGTCGGGCGGCGACCTGGGCATCGAGCCGGAGGCGGGCGAAGAGACCCCGACCGGCGACTACCAGGAGCTATTTGCTTATATGAAGGGCATTCTCCAGGACAAGGTGACTGGAGTCCGGGCTTCCCGGCGCCTCAAGCAGCACCCGGTCTGCCTGATCAACGAGGGCGAATTATCTATTGAAATGGAGAAGATACTCTCCGCCCTGCCCGACAGCCACGACATCAAGGCCGCCAAGGTTTTAGAGCTCAATCCCAACCATGAGGTCTTTGCCGCCCTGCAGAAGGCCTATGAGGCGGACAAGGAGAAACTTGCTCTCTACACCGGCCTGCTCTATAATCAGGCCCTGCTGATCGAGGGGCTGCCGGTAGAGGACCCGGTAGAGTTCACCAATAATATATGTAAGATCATGAAGTAAGACTATATAAGCGGGCAGGGGAAGTGGTTCTTCTGCCCGCTTAATCTTTGTCGGGGGACGGTTCTTCTGGCACAGAGTCCCCGTGACACACCTGCATCAGCTTTTGGCGGTGGGCAGGGGGGCGCCGCAGAACTTGCATACAGTTCCCGCTTTCAATGTCTTAGTCGCCACCACCTGGTTACGCTTACAGCGGGGGCATTTTACTTCCTTGAAGAAAATCGGAATCGAGAAAAATGGGTTCATGATAACCTCCTGCTCTAAATACCGTTGAACAAGCCGCTGATATTATTAATCAGCTCCGGTGTGCCCAGGAGCACCGCTTGGTCCTCCGCCTGCAGTAAAGTATCGCCATCCGGGTTAATAATGGTTTCCGCTCCCCGCTGGATCAACAACAGAGACACACCGTATTTACTACGCAACCCTATATCGGCCAGGGTCTGGCCGACGGCCGCGGCATGAGTTTCGATACGCAGGTTGGCGATCTCCGCGTCATGAAAATGCAGCTTGATATCGTTTAAGCTGGGCGACTTTTTGGACAGGCTGCGCAGCATTTCATAACCGTCGGAGCGGACTTCCGCAACAAAGTTTTCAATATCCACCCGGGGTACCAGATACTTGCGCAAAACCAGGGTGAAGATCTCGATGGAGGTTTCAAATTCTTCCGGGATGACCTCGTTAGCGCCCACCCGGTATAAGGCTTCGATTTCCTGGATATAGCGAGTACGGACTATAATGTGTACCTGCGGATCGGATTTGCGGAGCAAATCGCATATGCGAATAGTGGCCGCCGCATCGGATATGGCTATCACTACTACCCGGGCCTTTGCGGCGTTGACGTAGCTCAGTACCTCGGGCTGGGTGGCGTCGCCGTAGAAAACCGGTTCGCCGTTGCGCCGGGCGTCAGCCACCAGCTCCGGATTCATTTCCAGTATTACATAAGAGATACCGGAAGCTGCCGCCACCCGGGCCAGATTTCTTCCGTTCACCCCGAAGCCGATGATGACCAGATGATCCTGCAGGGTGGAAGGAGTGGCCTCTAAGCCGATGCCCATGCCGTTTTTGAACCGAGCCGGCAGCGGCAGCCGCAGGATTTCGCGGGCCACCGCCGGAGCGATGGAGATGGCAAACGGGGTCAGGGCCATGGTCAATACGGAAACAATGATAAAGAATTGATAGAAGCGGCTGCTGAGCAGGCCGTACTCCAGGCCGTAACTGGACAGGATGAAGGCGAATTCTCCCACCTGCCCCAGGGCTAAACCACTGAGGATAGCGGTGCGCAGCGGGAAGCCCAGAGCCAAAACCACCAGTAGGGCAATAAGTGATTTACCGGCCAGCACCGCCAGAGCCGCGCCGGTAAACTCCAGGGGATGAGCTGCGAAGCTCCCCAGGTTGAATAGCATACCCACCGATACGAAGAAGATGCTGGTGAAGAGGTCACGGAAGGGCAGGATGTTGCCCAAAGCCTGATGACTGTATTCTGATTCCGAGATGATAAGTCCGGCCAAAAAGGCGCCCAATGAAATGGACAGTCCGATGCTGGCAGTGAACCAGGCGACCGCCAGCCCCATGGTTACAATGCTGATGAGGAATAATTCACGATTCTGCTGGCGGGCTATCTGTTGCAGCAGGAAGGGGGCCACCCAGCGGGCGCTGATGTAAACCAGGCCTAATACCAGCAGGACTTTTCCCAGCATAAACAGTGACGAGAGATTCAGGGCCGCTGCAGGTCCGCTATCGGCCAGCAGGGGAGTAAAGAGCATCATGGGAATTATGATCAGATCCTGGAAGATGAGAATTCCCAAGACGTTGCGGCCATGGGGGGTATCGACTTCCGAGCGGTCCTGCAGCACCTTTAGAACAATAGCGGTACTGCTCAGGGACAGCAAGCAGCCCACGAAGACCGCCTGGCCCACCGGATAGCCCAGCCGAAGTATTATCAGCCCAACTGCCGCGATAGTAAGCAATACCTGCAAACTACCGCCCAGGAGTACGCTGCGTTTGATCTGCATTAGCTGGCCCAGGGAAAACTCGATACCGATGGTGAACAAGAGCAGGATGATGCCCAGTTCCGCCAGGGCTTTAACGGATTCAACATCGTTGATGAGTCCGAGACCGTAAGGCCCGGCTAACACGCCGGTCAGCAGGAAGCCCACCACGCTAGGAATAGAAAACTTCTGGCACAGATAGATAACGATAATTGACAGGGCAAAGATGATGATTATGTCATTTAACAAAGGTATGCCCATAGCTACCCCCCCAGGAAAGTATATAGATAACATTATAGTAATTATACCATAAACCGCCGTCCCTACCGGGGATGGAGGATAAACCCCGGCCCGGCAAGTTTTGGATGGTGTTCTTACCGGCTTTGCGCGATAATTATTTTACCGAGAGTAATCCCGAAGTCTTTACTGAAGGGGAGGAGCTTATGAGCGGAAACCGGACAAAGTGGTTGGTCGGATTTGTGGTCATCGCCCTACTGGCAGCCGCAGGCGGGTGGCTGGTTCAGGATTACCGAAAAAGTCATTATACTCCCCTCGTGTACCATGCCGGCGGTACTGCCATGAATGCGCGGATAAGCGGAGACTATCTGCAGATATATCGCCAGGGTCACTGGGACAAGCTTTTTATCAAGGGCGTAAATCTGGGCCCGGCCTTGCCCGGGAAGTGGTTCACCGAGTTCCCCGCCGAAGAGAAGACCTACCGCGAATGGTTCGAGCAGATGGGGGCCATGCACGTCAATACGGTCAGGATATATACTCTGCTCAACCCTCCCTTCTATAAAGCCTTGCTGGAATACAACCAGGATCACCAGGATAAACCGCTATACATACTCCAGGAGATCTGGCCGGAAGAGAGTCCCCCGCAGGGCAATCTGCTGAGCGAAAAGTATGAGCGGGATCTGCAGCAGGAAATCCGGTACGGTATCGATGCCATCCACGGTCAGGCATTGATCAAGGAGCGTAAAGGCCGGGCCTGGGGCGAGTATAAAAACGATGTGTCTCCTTACCTCTTGGCCTTTCTGGTAGGCCGCGAGTTGGAGCCCCAGGAGGTAAAAGCCACCGATAGGCTAAACGCAGGCCTGACTTACTCCGGACGCTATCTGGGGGTAACCAGGGGCAGCCCCACCGAGGTCTTCCTGGCCCGGGCCTGCGACTATGTGGCGACCTATGAGAAAGAGACATACCTTTGGCAGCATCCGGTGGCCATCGTTAGCTGGCCGACCCTGGACCCCATGGTACACCGCACCGAATTCAACGAGCAGGGCAAAAAGAGCCTGGAATACAACGACAGCGCGGTGGTGGATATATCACGGATCGACACCCATTCTGCCCTGCAATGCGGTTTGTTCGGGGCTTACCACATCTATCCCAATTACCCGGATTTCATGAATGACGAACCTGCCTATAACGAATACCAGGATAAAGACGGTCGCTTGCGCTACGGTGGCTATCTCCAGGATTTCCGCCAGCACAGCCGCCGCTACCCGGCCCTGGTGGCGGAATTCGGCCTGGCCACCGGTATGGGATTGGCCCATTACAGCCCGGATGGCTATAACCATGGCGGCATGAGCGAGGTGGAACAAGGGCGTGGCATCGTCCGCATGATGGAGGCCATCCAGCGGGAGGGCTATATGGGCGGGGTAATATTTGAATGGATGGATGAATGGGCCAAGAAGACCTGGATCGACGAAGGGCTGATGATTCCCTATGAGAGACACGTATTGTGGCACAACGCGGTTGACCCTGAGCAGAACTATGGTATTTTAGCCCAGGAAGCGACCCAACCCAAGAAAACGGCTTATACCCTGCAGGGTTCGGGATTGGTTGATGAATTGAGGATGAAGGCCAATGAGAGCTACCTTTACCTGGAGATCAAGGCGGATGGCAAGGTAGATCTTTCCCGGCAGAAATGGTTGATCGGGCTCGATACCTATGAGCGCACTCGGGGGGATTTCCGTTTCCCGGGGGGTGGTGGTTTAAAAACTCCGACCGGCATGGAGTTTATGATCTCGCTGCAATCGGGCAACCGGGGCACTCTGCAGGTGATTCCTTCTTATAATGCGGGAAGCTATCGTTTTGTTTCTGCCCAATCCGCCGGCGGGATTTACGAAGACATCCGGCCGATTGTGAACAAGGAGCGGGTGACGGAGGATGGTAAAAGAATTCCGGCCATCAAGGCCAATTTCAGCAGCTTGCGTTACGGATCCTGGTCGGACCACGCCAACTGGTATGTCGATGACGATCTTATACGCATCCGCCTTCCCTGGACCCGGTTGAATGTCAGTGACCCCAGCGATCACCGGGTTCTCGATGACGGAAGGAAATATTATGATTATCCGGCCCGGGATGTCTTAAAGACTGTAAAAACTCAGGGCATCAACGTATATATCCAGGTCAGAGCAGATGGGGGCTCAACCATCGGCTGGCTGCCCGGTGACCAGCAATTAATAAAAGCCCGGCCCTACCTCTGGGATACCTGGACCTATCCGCTATATCAATCCCGGCTCAAGGCCAGCTACTCCATAGTGCGTGATACCTTCGCCCGTATGTAGGAGGCCCGGACGGTAAAATATGCGCCGATAAGCAGGCGATAGAGGATTTTTAACCATAAGGGCGAAAGAAATACTATATTGACCAATCGATTTGGGGTTATGGGCAGCTAAATTAACCGTATAGTTTGCCGCGAGTAGCCCGATCCATTCTGTTGACCGCCACTCCGAGTTATGCCGGGGATACCGGAGCGCATCTTTCCAGTGAATCCGGCTTTCCTGCGGGACAAGTTCGTGAGTTCATGTTAACCCACAGACAGGGAGGCGCCATGAATATGTTTTTCAATAGTCAGCATAGTATGCAAAGGCTGCTCGATTTCATCGATGATTATGTTTTTGTGGTCGACATGGAGGGAAGGCTGGTATTTGCCAATAAGTCTGCCCTGCGATGCCTGGGCTACACTCTGAAAGAGATTATAGGCCAGGACCTGCTCATGGTACATCCCCCCGAACGCCGGGAGGAAGCCCGGCTGATCCTGGATGAGATGCTGACCGGAGGGCGGGATACCTACCCCGTACCTTTATATACCAGGGATGGAAGAGAGATTGCAGTAGAAACCCGCGTAGTCACAGATACCTGGCAGGGACAGCCTATGATGTTGGGCATCAGCCGGGATTTCACCCAGCTGGACGAGGCCAATGCCCGCTTTTACAGGGCTTTTACTACCAATCCCTCGATTATGATGATTACTACCATCCAAGAAGGAGAATTTATTGACGTTAATGACGCCTTCCTATTTGATTTAGGTTTCAAGCGGGATGAGGTTATCGGACGGACATCCGTCGAGGTAGGTTTGCTTACCGCTGATACTCGCAGCTCTTTGTATGAGGAGTTTATTAGCAGAGGTTATATAAGGGATAGAGAGATCGGCATTTTTACCAGGGATGGGCAAGAACTTAAGGCTATTCTGTCAGCGGATCGTTTGGAGGTTAATGATCATATTTATATTCTATCGGTGATGATTGATATCACGGATCGTAAACGGGCGGAAAATGAGCTGCGTGAGGCAGAAGCGCGGTACTCATCTGCTATGACCTGCAGCGGTAACGGGATATGGGATTGGAATGTTGTTACTAACAAGCTTGCATTGTCGCGGGAATGGAAAACAATGCTAGGTTATGGAGAGGACGAAGTGGGCGACGACCTCAGCGAATGGAGCAGCCGGGTGCATCCGGATGATTTTGATCGCACCATGGCTGACCTCCAGAAGCACATGGATGGGTTTACGCCGTTCTATGAGAGCGAACACCGTTTTCGCACTAAAGATGGTTCCTATAAATGGGTACTGGACCGGGGAATGGTGATGGAAAGGGATGCTGCCGGC
>Ga0209340_1001176_pt1 | contig 20559 bp, 13 predicted proteins | sample EPASupsiteSAE323_FD_187266 | JGI IMG/M metagenome (GOLD analysis project Ga0209340, IMG submission 187266) | Bioremediated contaminated groundwater from EPA Superfund site, New Mexico - Sample SAE3-23 (SPAdes) (version 2) | ecosystem: Environmental > Aquatic > Deep subsurface > Groundwater >... | reverse complement strand
GGTATTGGAAATAACCGCACCCGCCTCACGCATTAATTCAAGCCCGTTGCTGTAATTGATTTCAAAACGTGAACAAACCGCATCTTTGGCTACATGAACGTTGTAGCCGGCTTCCACCATGTTGCGAACCGTCTGATAAACACAAACATGAGTCTCAGTTCCGGTCACAATCAAAGTCTTTCTTCCCGGCGGCATGATCTCCTGCAATTGATCGCTGACGCTGAATGAAGTTTTTTCAATAAGTTGATATTGATAATCTTCCAAATGATCTTTGATCTCAGCTACGGTTGAACCGAGACCACGCGGATACTGCTCCGACACGATAACAGGTATGTTGAATTGTCTGGCGGTTTCGACCAGCAGAGCAGTATTTTTATAGACCTGGTCACGTTCAGCCATGGCGTTCATTAAACGCTCTTGAATATCAATGATAACCAGTACTGCATCTTCCTTATTGACATGATATTTATTCATAATTTGCCTCCTTGATTATTGTAATGAATATTTCGACATTGGCACGATTAATATTAATATACCAAAAGTTGTGTTCGTTTGCACCCTTAGGCTGTGTTAAACTAAATCCAGTAAAGGATTCTGGAGGGAAATATATGCGCAAGAACAGTACAAGTTTTGTCTACATTCTGGTTTTATTGAGTTGTCTATTCTTTGTTATTATTTCCCAGCCTAAAATTAAAGAGACCAAAACTGACGAACAATCGGTGAAATCTAGTGAAACCATAACGATACTAGCTACCGGTGACATTTTAATGCACAATACCGTTATCGCTGCAGGACTAAACAATGATAATTATCAATATGAAAAAATGTTTGAGCCAATTAAAGACATTGTATCATCTGCCGATTATGCAATGATCAATCTCGAAGCGGCAATGGCTGGTCCTGATACCGGATATACGGGTTATCCACTTTTCAATGCACCTGACAGCCTGGCCGAAGCAATAAAAAATACCGGTTTTGACCTGGTTACAAATGCCAACAATCATATCCTGGACCGTGGCTATACTGGCGCTATGAGGACACTCGATATTCTCAGGCAAAACGGATTGGACACAATCGGCATAAATAAATCACAACAGGAAAAAAATAAAATGCTTATTAAGGATATCCACGGCGTTAAAGTCGGTTTTTTGGCTTATGGTTATGATACCAACGGTATCCCTTTGCCCCCGGACAAACCATTTTTTTATAATTTATTAGATGAAGAAAATATCTTGAAAGATATTACCGCCATGCGGCCCAAGGTCGATATATTGGTTTTAAGTTTGCACTGGGGGGTTGAATATAGTCCTTTTCCAACTGAAAAACAATCCGCTATGGCCAGCAAATTCTTTGCCCAGGGAGCTGATGTGATTTTTGGGGGCCATCCTCATGTGCTGCAGCCAGCCGAAATCATGACCATCAATGGCAATAAAAAATTCATTGTTTATTCCATGGGCAATTGCTTGGGTGATCAAAATGGGGTTGAAAGAAACAGTGGGGTAATTGTCAGACTGACATTTAAAAAAGATTTGTTAAGCGGTAAAACAGAGTTACAATCGTTTGATTACACGCCTACCTTTTCAAATTCATATATGGATAAAGGAAAGGAAAATTTCCGTATCATCCCGGTACCGGAAACGATCCAGAGAATAAAAGCGGGTCAGGATCCCTATCTGCATGCAGACAGCATTCCTTTATTGGAAGATATTTTGCAGGATTGCGATGATAAAATGGGCAACATATGAATCTTAAACAGCAAACGTATTATTTTCTTCAATGCTGTTGTTGTAATCAACTGCTTTAAAATCTTTAAACCAAACAGAAAAGGTTGAACCTTCCGCACCACTTTTAATTTTAATCTCAGCCTTATGTCTTTCAGCAATATTTTGACATATCGAAAGCCCCAGACCGGTCCCTTTTTCCTTGGTCGTAAAAAATGGAGTACCGATTCTGTTCATAATATCAGAATCGATCCCGGATCCCTTGTCTTCAACTGACAATACAATATTTTCTCCTTTGGAAGCAGTTCTGATGGTAAGAACGCCTCCCGTCTCCATTGATTCAAGCCCATTGTTGACAAGATTAACGATCAACTGCCTAATTTGATTCTTATCCATATATATATCGTTTATCTCACCCAAATCAAAAATGATTTTGTGATCTTTCATTACCGCTGCCGCATTTAGCACCGAATATAATGACTGAATTAGGCTATTTAGATCCTGCCAGGCAAAAAAGGATTCCTTTTCTTTTGCCATAGACAAAAAATCTGTTATCAAATTATTGGCATCATCAAGTTCCTTAATCATCAAATCAAAATAATCATGATATTGATTTAATTCTTCATTGATGCTTAAAATTTGCAAAAATCCTCGGACTGTTGTTATCGGATTGCGTATCTCATGGACCAGCCCGGCTGATAACTGGGCGACAGATTTCAACTGTCCAAGTCTTGCCAGTTCATTTTCCAGTAAGTTTCTATAGGTAATATCACGCGTTACAAATACCGCTCCATTAACGCGTTCATTATCATCATATACAACGATACCTTGTGATTCCAAATACAGATAGTTGTCATTGTTACTGCGATAGCGCAAATATACCTGATTAAAATGGCCGGAAAGTAAGCCCGTCTTAAACAAATATTTAGACATGGCGAGATCATCCGAATGGATGAAATCGAATAATGATCTGCCGATCAATTCTTCCGGATTATAGCCAAGAATACTTTGGTGTGATTTGCCAACATATTCATATTTTCCTTCCGGAGATACCTGGCAAATTAATGACGAGTTGGCGATTAAATTATGAATAATGCTATCAAGAAAAGGTGCTTCTTTTAATTTCATATTAGCAGCAGTCATCATTTCACCACCTATTTTGTTACCATATTATTCTTAATTTCAAAATAAATTATACATTATTCGCTACTATATTACAATTTTGTTGTCCTTGCTACTTTATTCATCTAATTTGTTTCACATATTTTAAATAATTAATGCCTGATTAAGTATTAACTTACAGAAGAAGGTTTATGCATGAATTAATTAAAATATGAATTATAAAAGCGTTAAAGTAATGTAAAATGGGTATAAATATAAAGGGAGGCGAATCTATGAGTGCAGAAGATTTAAAAATACTGAAAAAGGCGATCTTAATTGAGGCAGAAGGAGAACATTTCTATCAGTTGGCTGCCGATAATACCAGCAATAACGATGTAAAAAATGCATTTTTGTTTTTAGCTGAAGAAGAAAAACAGCACGGTATATGGTTACGTCAGATGATACAATCAATGGCTCCTGGTCAAAATTTCGACATAAAGAAACTGGCTGGCGAAGAAAAGGACCTGCCTTCGATTTTTGATTTGTCCAAATCCAAAGAGCAACTAAAGAGCACTCTTGAAATTTCGGTTTTTCATATAGGTATTCTGATGGAAAAAGCTTCCCTTGATTATTATCGCGAAGCTGCTGAAAAAACGGAAAACCAGGAGGCCAAAAAGCTTTATGAAACCCTGTCCAAATGGGAAATGCATCACCTCGACGAACTGGAGAAAGTTTACGATTCATTAAGCGAAGATTGGTTTGACCACCAGAGCTACTCCCCTGCTTGATTCTCTTTATGATTTTATTTATGGAACTTCAGCAAATATATATGCTATAATATATTTTGCTGTGGGGGCGTGGCTCAGCTGGGAGAGCACCTCGTTCGCAACGAGGGGGTCAGGGGTTCGAATCCCCTCGTCTCCACCATATTTTTAGCCACTCGATTTATCATTTTTTGACAGTAACGGGAATAAGAAAAATAATGGGCGTGCCTCTCTACGTTTTTAATTAAACGTTTTGCGACACGCCCCTTCTGGGTCTGCTGAAGCTTTTATATAACCTCGACATATATAGGTAAATTAATTAGATAAGCTCCGATTTTTGCAGCATTCTCTGTACCATGACAGCCACCTCGACGCGGGTTACGTACGCCTTGGGCGAAAGTGTGGTTGCGCTTGAACCCGATACAATTCCTGCCTTGAGGCAAGCTGCAACGCTTGCCTTAGCGTAGTTTGATACGCTTGCCCCGTCCGTATACTTTGCCAGAAGTTCGCTTACCTCGCTATCGGTAAGGCTTACGCTCAATCCCGTCAGTTTCATTGCCCTTGCTAGTATCGCCATTGCCTGCTCACGGGTTATCGTGTCGTTCGGCCCGTAGCTCGTGCTGTCATAGCCTGTGATGAGACTATACGCTGTTGCGGTTTCAACATATCCGTTGAACCAGTCTGTCAGCGTAACATCACCGAAGACACTCTCCGTCGTCCCCTTCTTCAGCCCTAGCGCACGCACTGCTACTGCCGCAAATTCAGCTCTCGTGATGCTTCTTTCAGGCCCGTAGGTATTATTACCCATTCCTGTTACGACCATTCTCGAGCCCATGTCGTTGATTGCGGCTTTCGCCCAATGATTCGCGACATCAGTAAATTCAACAGGGTTATAGATAACCGAGTATGTACTATTCGTAAGACTGTTTATCTTTGCGAAGTACTTTCCGCCTATTGCAACCACCTGCGTTGGAACATGGGTGAAGGTTCCGTCCGCGTTCAGCACTATGCCTGTCGTTATCTTGCTCGGGTCAACGTCATCCGGTATCGCGACAGTTCTCGCGACATAGCCGTTGAACTTTGATACGTCAACAGTCCTGCCACCGCTTGTGCAGGTGATTTCGAACTCCACCGGCTTCACGACAAGCTGATAGCCACCCTTTTTCGCCGTATCCTCAACTATTCTTGCCGTGTCTGCCGATGGCTCAGCTATACTTATACTCACCTTGATGTCCTTGAGCGCAACCTGCGAGCCGAGCTGTGACGATACGTCGTTGATGTTTATCTCAGATGCAGGCAGCGTGTAGGAGACAGTATCGGTCTTTATCTCCAGAACCGCTTCCTTCTTCTCCATGTTCTTGACGGTCTGGCCGTTCAGCTCGCCAATTGTTACGGCTGAGCCAGTACTCGGTAAAGTAACGGTCGGGGCTGCCCCGCTGGTTTCAAGAAGCTTGTCAAGCTTTGTTGCATCGACCGTTATTGTTGTGGTTGTCTGCCCGCCGGTAGTTATGGTCTGAGATGTTCCCGCGTCCCGCGCCTGTCCGTTGACTACGACGACAGCGGATTTTGCCTGTGACGTTGAAGAGTAATATGGCACATAAGAGTAAGATATATCCGTGCCATTCAATGTAAAATAAAGAGTTTGATATGAACCGTACAATCTAATCTGCAGTTCCGCTGCATCCTCAGTCGCATCAGTATCGATATACAGAATCGTGTATTCGCCGGAGATTGATGCTTCAATAGAATTTGCCGCTACTGAAGCACCATCACCGGAAGTTATTTTGGCAAAACTGCAACCTGAAACCCTTATGATATCACCAGTGGAGAAATCCATGATGGTGTCAGCCCCATTACCCGTTGCCCCGTACGAGAAAACGTCATTTCCGCTTCCACCGCTCAGGGTATCGTCACCAGCTCCGCCTATTATTATATCGGCTCCGCTGCCCGTTTTGATATTATCGTTCCCCGCACCGGCATCTATCTTGGATGGAGCCGCCCCAATGTCTGCAAATGTGTCATTCCCGCCATATAGCATGTACAGCAAATATCCTAAATCATTATTGACAACAGTGTCGCTGTTTAACGATATGTTTTCATTATTAGCTTCATCATATCCCACCACGCCGTTGTCAGTCATATCATAAAACGCATAATAGGTTGAGGCCAAGTTGTTATTTGCAAACTGATGACCGCTATAGTACTCAGGACCGTATGCCTCAACGCAAATGCCGTACTGCATTGCGGTCATCGTATTACCGTGGATACTCGCAGGCGTTAACATCTCCATCAGATCAATTCCGCAAGTGACACCCTTGCCTTCTTCAAACACCGTGCCATTACCGGATATGGTGTTATCGACCACCTCAACAGTACCTGCCTGCCGGAGGATTATTCCCGAAGCGAAATAGGTACTGTTGTCAAAACTGAGATTAGAGATGGTATTCCCGCTTATGGTCGCCGTTGTGGACTTGCGCAGTTCTTTTGATCCGATTTGTATACCGTTCTGTCCACACGAGTCGTTACCACCTACCCCGGTAATAAAGTTATCTTTAATGTTCACATTGAGCTTTGGTCCCCAAGCAACAATGCCCGTTTTCTGATACGTGCCGATTGTTGAGTTTTGAATTGTTACATTAACCGGGCTGGAAAGATTGCCTGCTCCCTCGGCGAGAATTCCAAAGTTTACGCTGTAGCCCTCATATTTACCTGTAGAACCATTAGGCTGTGCGGCAATTCGTTTTATCACTACCCCGTCTATTACCGCATTAGTGTTAAATACCGCAATTCCGAGCATATGTTTACTGTCGGTAGTCGAGACTGCCTGGAAATCACCGTCAACCGTAATGTTTTTGACTGTAACAGTACCTAAGTTTGGAACTGCGGTTTGCAGTTCAAGAATCGGCATACGCCAAAGTCCATTTGCTGTAAGGCAATCCTGTTCCGATTTTTTGAGATCCGCTGTCGCTGGAGACTTAATAATAACGCTTCCGTCAGCGCCCTTAGCAGCATTGATTGTTACTGCGGTGCTAACAAGGAACTGTCCCTGATAGGTACCGTCTTTAATAAGGATAGTATCGCCGTCCTCAGCTTTTAGAAGAGCCTCTGCCAGATTGAAACCATCATTTGCGTCCTGGTTGGTATCGTAGGTAGTATAATCGACAAAGATTGTGCTGCTAGTAACAAGAATAAAAGAATTCGCCGATTTCGTCCCATCGGATAATGTTAATTTAATTCTGGCATCTCCATAGGGCGTAGTATTGCTGTATCCAACATTACGTGCGACGGTCTGCACAAGCGAATCAGTGGCATTGCTGTTAAAGGTTATAGTCAGCTTACCCGCGGTAGTGACCGATGATGCAAACACATTGGTTCCGTCTGACAGGTTGCCTGACGCGTCACTACTGAAATCATCATTTGTGAGGAATATGAACTCATCATTTGAGCTCAAGTCATCAGCAAAAGCTAATGATACTCGATTCACTGTTAGCGTTCCACCATTCCAGCCTGAGAAACCGCTTATTACAGCATCAGTTATTAGACCGCTTGCAGCGACATCAAGAGATTTGCTGCTGCTCATGGGTGTAATTGATGGGTATCCCGCCGGGGCAGTCGAAACGGAGGTTCCGGTATACTCCAGCTTTGTGGTTAAACGAACAACTCTAATCGGTGTACCTGTGCAATCGGCATTATCGTACCATTCAACAATGCGGGTTCTGTCAGCGGCGTCATATAGCACCCACGAACCGTCAGCCAGCTTGACAGCGTTTTTCATGTAAACAGGATAAGCGTAAATTGTTTTCCAATAATCGTTATCATTTGCAGCTTCTCCTGAAGCAACTGATTCCTGATAATTCGGATTCGAATCAATAAGGGAATCTGTTCCAACTTTAACCATTTGCTTTGTTGAAGCATCATAGCTTTTAGCCCCTTTTGCACCCGCAGGCGCGACGACGAAAGAGCCAATAACTCTATAAGTATCCGCGCTGTTTATATCAAAGCCGTTATTTGTGTTTATTTTTTTAAAAAGGGAATTCGCATCCGTATCCGGATATAATACTGCGTTTGCAGCGTATGTAGAATTAGAAATTGTGACAACGCCAGTGCTCTCGTCATAGCTTCTGCTATATGTATCAAATATGTTTAGCTCGTATATTAAGTCAATATCTGCATTGGCCGCAATCGTCCCGTAGTATAAAGAACCGCTTGTGTAGGTGGTATAGCCTGTTTTTGCAATTGTCAGCGTATAGGTATCCTGATAACATAAATCGTTGACAATAACAGTGTACGTCCCGCTGTTATATGTAACCTCAATTAACATCGGGCAGATTCCAGTCCGTGTGTTGTCCGTAACAGTTATATTGTCTTTTGTCAGTCCGTAATCTTCTGGAGCCGAAAAGGTTATAACGTCGAAATTGTCTGAGTAAATGTTTTTGACAGTCAAATTGGAAACGCTGAAGCTGTTTGCACCAGTTGCTGCAGCCGTCACGCCCGGCAAACCCTGTCCGCCTGTCAGCAGACCTGAGACAAATGCAAACACCAGAAGAAACAAAGCACCTTTATAAATATTTCTCATTGCCACACCCCATATAATCAAAATTCGACATTGTTATACTTTGATTATATGGGGCAGTTTCTCGCAAATTTCTCGCATAATCAAGCAAACTTAGTTGTTCCCTTTTGCTTCCGAGTTTTCAATCCTACAGAGATAAATACACCCTTTCTATACACTCGTTCGGTCCGATTTTCAGTTCCTGTCGTAGCAATTCCTGATACTCAAGGTAGTGCTTGACTGCCTTTGCCTTTTCTTCGTTAGCTTTATATAGTGCTATAAGCATAAGTGTAATGTCTTCCTCAAAAGGGTTTAGGTTGTAAGCTCTGAGAAGGGTCGATTCCGCATTCCTAAAAAGGCCTGCCGCTATGTAAAGCTTTGAAAGGCTCTTTGAAATCGCCATTTCTTGTCTGGACAGTGTTTCGCGATCACATTCTGCCCAGGCCCAACCCTCGAATTGTAGATAGCTTCCTTTGAAGATCTCGAGAAGAACTTCCAGTTCACCGATTGACGGCATGCCATCAAGTTTCTTTGCTTTTTCCTCAATTTGCACGATGTCGAATGCGACGGACCCAAGCTGCAGACAGTAGCGATTTGAAATGCTTATCTCATGCGAACCGATTCCATATTCTTTGAGAGATCTTTTTAGATAGTAAATCGAATTATGAAGTTGGCGGATAGCTCTGTCCATTTCATACTCTCTCCACAAATTGTCAATAATCTGGTCGCGAGTCATTTCCGTTCCTCTGTTTTGCAGCAGAAACGCAAAAAGCTCCTTTTCTTTTTCTGTGCGCCACTTCATGGCCGGCTTTCCCTTACGGCCTATCTGAAGTCCTCCCATACAGCTGATTACTAGCTTGCCCTGAGTTTCCTGTGTTTCTGCTTTTTTTCCGCGAACAAGACGCTCAATTGTTTGGTTAAGGCGATCCTTTGAAATTGGCTTCAGTAAATAATCCGCTGCTTCGACTTGAAACGCTTCCACCGCATACTGCTCATAGGCGGTTACAAAAACCACGTCTGTTATCGCCTCATTCTTCAGTAGTTTTCGCGCTGCGGTAAGACCTCCAAGTCCGGGCATATTGATATCGAGAAAAACCACGTGTGGCTTTCGCTGCGAGATTTGCTCAAGTGCTGCTACCGGATCAGTAAATTTTCCGAGTATGCGTATTTCAGGATAATCCTTAAGCAGATACTCCATTTCTAATAGTGCAGGTTCTTCATCGTCGATTAAAATTACATTCAGCAAAGTTTCTACCTGTTCCTGTCTATCCATGAGTACACCACCTGATTTCCGTTCCCTGGTTGATTTCACTCCTTATGCTAAGACCGTTTCCGTACAGTCTACGGAGCCTTGCGTCGATGTTCGGAAGCCCGATACCGCCGCTGTATCCAGCCGTTAGCATTTCCAATTTATTTTTATCCGCTCCGATTCCGCTGTCTTTAACTGAAAAGCAAAGGCTGTGTCGGTCTTTCTTTACTACAATATTGACACTTCCGCCCTCCGGTTTCGGTAGTACACCATGTATGACGGCGTTTTCAATTATCGGCTGCAACACCAAAATTGGCACTCTATCCTGCAGGATTCCCTCCTGAATGTCGAAATTAACTTCCAACCTGCTGCCAAACCTTGCTTTTTCAATGGATATGTATGCCTTTGCGAGTTCGATTTCTTGCGAAAGCGTGACCATTTGGTCTTTTCCTTTCATATCAAAACTCCTTCGAAGATATTGACTGAAATCAATAAGCAATTCTCTGGCTCTGTCCCCGTCGATACGCGAGATTGAAATTATCGTATTAATCGCGTTAAATAGAAAGTGTGGTTTAATTTGTGCCTGTAAAAACATAAGCTCAGAGGATACCTTTTGATTATAATATTGCTGGATTCTTTGCGCCTGTGCCGCCATTTGAAGTGTTAAGCTGATTAATACGCCAAAATAGAATATTTCACCCGTTTGGCTATGGATGATGTTCATCCATAGCAGTATGTCATGAATATAGCATGCAAAAAGAGTAATAATGCTGAGAAGGTTCAAAATCCAGCTTTTCTGTCCCTTGCTTATACCAGCAACAATTATAATCAGTGCACAAAGCAGAGCCAAGGTTTCACTAATATTAGCTACATTGGAGAATCTCGTATAATAATCTGTGTCAAATATAATTACCATGAGCTGGAATATAGTTGCCCATGCCAAATAGACTCTGGAAATAATTCTGGAGAATACTGATGGATATAGTGCGTGCATAAGCATTATAATAAAAAACACTAGCCATGTTGTTGCCGAATACCATAGGGCTATAACAACTTCAAATGGCAAGGAGGATGTTACAATAATAAACTGTCCTACCATGTCAATCGAAAGTGCGCCAAAAACACAAAGCAGAGCGGAGTAAATGGAGTATCGCAGGTCTCTGAGCAGAAAGTATACCGTAAGATAGAACAGCGCGATTATTAACAGCACACCCAACAAAAGCGCCTCTCTGAATACTAGCCTGTTTTCAAGCTTCTGGATGTTGTCGGAGTCGCCGATATAAATACTTTCCCACAAACCGCCCCTTGCATAATGAAAATTCGAGACCTGAATAATAATGTCGAACTGTTTGTCAGGAACACTAAAAAAGACTGTTTTCGGGGTATATTCTCCCTCTTCCTCGGAATAGTTCACGCCAAGTTTTCCTGCTGAAGCTTTCAATTTGTCGTTAATAAAAAGCTTATATGCGCTTGACGCCGTCCTAATCCTAAGTCCGATAATCGTCCCCGCCGGTACAGCTGTTTTAACTCTAAGCCTGTAGGTCGCAACGCCTGTTCCTATTAGTTTTGCGCCATCTATTTCATATTTATCCCATGTGTCAGGAATCCGAACAAACATGTCGGCTTTTTTTATCTGCAGTTCTTCATAGGATAGTAGAGCATTCCAGTAAAAATCCCACTCACCGTCAAGTTTGATATTACCATCTTTTTCAAAATCCCACTGGGTAATATCCAGCGTTCCGTTCTCAGGTTTCGCAGCAGTTTTTATTTTGCTGCATCCGGATATCGTTGTTAGATACATGACCACAATGACAATAAATGTAATTTTGCTGATTTTATTTATTAGCCTTCACTCCCGAGGAAATAGTCAAAATATGTCTGCTTTACAAACATTATAACATGTATGCTGTAAGCCTTCTTCAAACGAGAAGGTTTTTTCATCTGATAAAGATGTCAAACAGGTCGTTTGTATAATATACTAATTTTTTTATTATCAAGGGCTCACAAATAATCTCATAGGATTGCTGCCCAATAATCTGTTGATAACGGCTTTCCTTTTCCTCCATCTCTTTTTTGAGTTTGCCGGCCTCATCTTTATTGCGTTCGAAGACTGCAGAAGCGTTCTTTACAAAATCGCTCTTCCACTGGCTGATCATCTGGGGGTTTAACTGGTACTTGGCAGCCACCTCATTCAGTGTCTGTTCTTCTCGCAGAAGTTCAAGTACGACCTTGGCTTTGAATTCGGCTGTATAACGGTTTCTTTTTTCCATACTCTTAGTTTAGCTTATTTTTTGCTCTTGTGTGTCTCACTCATTGGGTTCAGTTTATTTGTTGGCTTTTGTTGGCTAGTTGGCCTATTTGAATAAATTCTTTACCAGTACAAAGACTATGATATCAGAATATATATGGAGGCAATAAATTGTTTAAAATAAAATTACCATATATTGTTAGAAATAAAATCAAATCAAAAGAGTTTATTGAGGCAGAAATATTAATAGAGAAAGGATTATCGCATGAGCTTCGAGATAATATAAAGCTTTTTAAACAACTTTTTGCGGAAGATAATACCTTTATTTTGCGCGAAATCGAAAATAGAAATGATCCTGATATTCATTGTTGCCTTATGTTTATGGATGGAATGATAGACGTGAATATTATCAATGAAAATGTCATTAAACCTATTAATACTTATTCACGCAAGACAAATGAGGATTTATTTAAAGTATTATCCACTCAAGTGGTTCAGACAAACAGTATTATTGCCTCAGAAGATATAAATATGATGCTTGAATCCATTCTTTACGGCGATACCCTTTTACTGGTTCAAGGTTATAGAAGTGCGATGATCATCAATACAAAGGGATGGAAAACCAGAAGTATTGATGAACCTGACCTTGAAAAAGTATTCATCGGCCCGAGAGAAGGCTTTACCGAATCATTGATGTTGAATTTATCCTTGATACGCAGGAAGATTTTGACCAATGATCTGAAGTTTACATTCCGTGTATTTGGCACGCGTACCCGTACCAAAGTATGTATTTGTTATATAAAAGGCATCGTCCATGATTCCATATTGGCGGAACTGGAACGGCGTTTGGACACTATTGATTTAGATGGGATTCTGGGTGCGGAATATATCAGAGAGTTTATTACCGATGCGCCACTTTCTATTTTTAATACCATGTATCGAACCGAGCGTCCAGATACGGTAGCGGGTAAACTGTTAGAGGGCAGAATTGCGTTGCTTGTTGACGGAAACCCCTCGGCGCTTACTTTACCCTGCATGTTTATCGAAAATATCCAGGCAAATGAGGATTACTATTTGCAGTATCAGGCTTCCAGCTTTAACCGGATATTGCGTATCATCGCTTTATTTATCAGTACTTGTCTTCCCGCAATCTATCTTAGCTTGATCACTTTTCATCAGGAAATGATCCCCACGAAGCTACTGATCAGCATTTCCAATGCAAGACAGGGGATCCCGTTCCCCTCTATAATAGAATTATTAATACTTCTTATCATATTTGATATTATCCGGGAAGCCGGCACACGCATGCCCTCTACAATCGGCCAGGCCTTTTCCATTGTCGGAGCTTTGGTACTGGGACAGTCCGCCGTAGAGGCAAGGTTTATCAGCTCTCCTATTGTAATTATTGTTGCATTTACCGGAATCACCAGCCTGATGTTGCCAAAAATGATCAATACCATCATTTTAGCCCGTTTTGCTTTGCTTATTATCTCTTCAATGTTAGGACTTTATGGTTTTTTATTCTTATCTACAGCCATCGCGATCCACGCCTTCAGTCTTCGTTCCTTTGGCGTCCCATATATGTCCTATATCATGACTTTTGAGAAAGAAGATATAAAGGATACTGTTATTCGCATGCCCTGGTGGTATATGAATCTACGCCCCCGAATGATTGCAATAGATAAAAAAAGAAAAACAATAGAAGGTAAACGTGCATGAAAAAATGGCTGGCCTTAATACTTATTGTAACGACTTGTTTTAATCTAACCGGTTGTTGGAATTACCGGGAAATCGATGCATTAACCATTGTGGCAGGAGTAGGAATAGAACGCGATCCGAAAAACAGTGATTTTATCATTTATTTGGAGTTGGTTCTGCCAGGCAATAACCCCAGGGGACAATCGTCTGTATCCAAGATTATAGAATCAAGAGGCAGCACAATTTTCGACGCTATTAGAAATGCCATTCGAATTTCAGGAAAACGTTTATTCTGGAGTCATGCACAAATTATAGTTTTAAGCGAAAATGCAGCCAGGGAAGGCATTCTTGACCTGCTGGATTTTTTCTATCGGGATGCGGAAGCACGAATTACTTTGCGCCTCTTGGTCGCTCAGAATGTTTCGGTAAAAGAAATTTTAACTTCAAAGTGCTTTACCAACGAGATTCACTCTTTTGAAATTTACCAAATATTAATAAATGAAAAGAGTATTGAAAAATATCCAACGGTTGCATTATTTAATATCGTCGGGATGCTTAAGTTTGATATACCTTATGCATATTTGCCAAGTATCACTATAGTAAAACAAACAGATTCCGAAGTATTGGAAATTTCAGGTGTCGCAATTTTTAAGGGTGATAAATTGAAAGGTTTTTTGAATTCGGAAGATACAAAGTATTTTTTGTATGTCATAAATGAAATCAAGGGTGGTTTATTGACCAAAAGCACTAACCAGGAAAAAAACAACAATAGTATCTGCCTGGAAGTTTTCAATAATAAAACCTCCCTTAAACCTGTTTACAAAAATGGGATAATTACGATGGAAATTCATACAGAAACCGAGGCATCCATTGCTGAAACCGGGCCAGATGTGAATTATGCGGATAAATCCGGTTTGACAGCAGTAACAGAAGACATGCAGGATTTTTTGCAGCAAAATATCCTGCGGGTCATCGAAAAAGTACGAAATGATTTTAACATAGATATTTTCGGATTTGGACAAACCATATATAGAGATATGCCCGATATTTGGAAGCAATATAAAAACAACTGGGACACCGAATTTATAAATTTGGAATTAAATGTGTCCTCAAAAATTAAAATAAGAAATACTGCAACAGCAACCAAAGCATTAAATGGGGTTAAATAACAATGTTTGAAGAAATAATTATTTTTTTAATGCTATATGCAATATTAATTTTTACAGATCTTGTACCAGTTTTTATGCAAAATAATACTAAGACAATTATATTTTGCACCAGCATTTTTGTAATTGCATTTATTTTGCAGTTTTTAATAATTTTTAACGTTCCTTTACCGAGATATGCAGATATTTTTGAAAGTATTGTCAAAATTATAACTGGCTAATCAGGAGAATAACAGTATGGAAAAAGAAATCATTACAACCAAACAAGCCATCGCAATGATAGCCATGTTTATCGTTGGAACTTCTCTGATACATATCATTCAAGCGAAAGCCAATCAGGATTTTTGGATCGCCAATTTGTTTGTGATCATCATTACACTTTTTATCTTTTTTGTATATAGCCGGATCCTCAGTCTTTTTCCACAAAAAAATCTGTTGGATATAAACAAAATTTTATTTGGTAAAATCGCGGGCAGCATTATTTATAGTTCATTCGTCTTTTACGCTTTTTCTTTAGGAGCATTTGTAACGCGGCATATTACCGAAAATATTCAAATAATCAATTTACCTGAAACGCCTCAGTATGTATTTGCAATCTGTACTATCCTTGTCAGCATATATATTGTAAAAAACGGTATTGAAACTTTTGGCCGATGGTGTTTATTTTCGTTGCCAATTATTATTTTTATTTTTTTAATTACTATTTTTTTTTCAGTGAATTTATTTCATCCGGAAAATTTAAAACCTGTATTTCAAAGCAGCATTTCTTTAATTGCCGAAAATGCTCACAATACTATTATATTACCGTTTGGAGAATGTGTTGTGTTTCTTCTATTATTTGACTCATTGCAAAATGGTAAAAAAACATTAAAAGTATTTTATATTGGCATGGCCATAGGAATAACCATGATTATGCTGGCGTTATTTAGAAATATTATGATTTTGGGTGTAGAAAATAATATGCTTTTAGTCAGTCCGTCAATAAGCGCAGTAAGTGTTATACAGTTAGGTTCCTTTATTGAAAGAATAGAAGTTATTATTTCCATAATATTTATTATTTGTGGACTGACAAAAGTAACCGTTTGTTTAATGGGGGCCTGCAAAGGAATGGCAAAACTGTTAAACCTGGATGCCGATCAGCCGTTGATTGCGCCGCTTGGTTTACTCATGTTAATGCTTAATTTCAATGCTTTTGAAAATGTCATGCAATTAAACGAATGGTTTAATGTTTATAAAATATATACTCTTCCCTTCCAGATCATTTTCCCTTTTCTAATATGGATTACCGCAGAAATTAAAACAAAACTAAAAACGTCATCCAATTCATAGACTTAACGCTTCTCATCTCATGTATAAATTGATCAATGCGTTCCCGGCAGATTTTGCATACTTTTTTGATTTGAAAATGCTTTTTGCTGATCAGAAAATGTTTCACGTGAAACATTTTCTGCCTTTCCATGCAAAAAAAAGAAGCCGCCCATTCATGTATAGACGGCTTTGCTCATATATAGTAGAAGGAATATGTTCACTTATATGATGAGCAAAAAAGAGGGGAAAGTTTGGCCTGTCAATGAGTCTGACAATAAAGTTGATAAATTCCTGGTTTAATTGCTGGGGCTGATAATGATTTATTAAGGTTAAATGTTGATTTTTCCTGTACTGACTCGCTGTTGACCTGGCTAATAACAATTTATGAAGCCAGAGGAGGAAAGGTTACAAAATGAAAGACATTTATTATAAAATCGGTGAAGTTTCTGAGATCCTTGATTTGGAACCCTATACACTTCGTTATCTTGAAAGCAGCTTAAAACTTAAGATCAAGCGTGATGAGCGCGGTGAACGACTTTATACTGATGCTGATCTTGATACTCTTAGATTAATTCTGCAGTTAAAAAATGAGAAAGGTTTGAATACTACCGCGATCAAACTGGCTTTGGAGAATTTGAATGAGGCTAATAACAACGATAATAATATTCCCCAGGTTTACAATGCAGCTGATTTTGTTGAAATCGTAAATGTTGCTCGTAATATCATGCAGCAAAATGATGAGATTCTGGCACAAAACAAGCTCATGCAAGAGAAGTTGCAAGCACTGGATGAAGCGCAAAAGAAGATGAATAGCGAAAACACTGCCAGATGGGATGAACTGCTGGGCGCTGTGCGGGCAGAGATAGCGGAGAAAAAGTCCGGCTGGCTTAATAAGCTTATACGCAGCAAATAAATTTTGCATAGCCTTAATAAGAAATACCATAATTGTCATCCTGAACGAAGTGAATGATCTCTTTCTAAAATGTCGCTAATAGACGCTCAGAATGACATAAATAATATTTTCGTCATTTGTTGTGTAAGTAACCTTGTAAGTTCACATATAATGGAAATGAAAAGCCCCATTTCAAATATTTTAATAGCCAAAATGAATAAAGTTATGGTAATATATCAGAAATGTGCAGCGAATAGATTATCCCCTTTCGTAGGATTGTAGTTTGGCGATTGTTCGACTGGCACGAAAGAACTAATTTTATATTGTAGAATGGGAGGATGGTTTTGGTGAGTGTATTGCTTACGCTTGTACCGGTAATTGTTGTGTTGATTTTGCTTGTTTGGGCAAAATCGTCGGCTGATTTCAGTGGTTTTGTTGGTTGGTTTTTAACTGTTTTGGTTGCCTTTCTTTTCTTTCACACTTCTCTGCAAGTCGGATTAACTGCCAGTTTGGCAGGAATTGTGGCTTCGTTTCCGGTTTCTTTAATGGTTTTGACTTCAATTTTTCAGATTACATTTCTTGAATCCACCGGTGCTTTAAAAAGGATCGTTGTATTTGTTAAAACTTTGGCCAAAAATGATCAAGTCGTTCAGATTATGATCATTAACATGGGTATTGGCACACTTCTGGTAGCGGTCGGCGCTACGCCTGTTTCGATCCTTCCTCCAATCATGCTGGCCTTAGGCTATTCCACCTTCGTTGCGGTAGCTTTACCGGCGATCGGATTTGATTCGCTTTGTACCTATGCTCTGTTGGGCGCACCGTTGGTCGTTTTTGCGGATATGACGGGTACATCCATTAATGACTCAGCGCTGGTATTTTCACAGTTTATGCCGATAATATCGACTATGATCGGCTTTGGTATGTTAATTATTGTAGGCGGATGGAGCAAAGTTAAAGAAGGTTTTATCCCCTGTTTGCTGGCCGGCCTGACGATGGGTTTCACCGCCATGTTGGTCGCCCATATCGGCAAAGGTATTGTTCTGACTGGTGTTATTGCCGGTATGGCTACGGTACTGATGATGATACTTTACTTAAAACTCAGGGGCAAACCGTTGTTGGATCGCTCTTGTGTGACAGAACAGGAAAAGGCAATTGAACGTTCCATGCCTTTAATGAAGGCACTATCCCCCTGGACGATTTTGATCGTCGCCTGTTTGATCATCAACTTCTGGCCTCCGTTTTACAATTTCCTCTCCAAAGATCTAGCCATGGCGGTACAGATCATTCCTGGAGGCAAACCCATAAATACCAGAATGCTTTGGAATGCATATACCTGGGTCATTATCAGCACATTACTGGCTGTACCATTTATCAAACCCAGTAAAGCACAGTGGAAAGATATCATGAGTAAATGGTTGAAACGTGCTCCCCGACCGACCTTTTCCGCGATGATCTTTTTTGCAATCGCTTATGTTATGATTTACTCCGGATTTGCTCCTGCTGCAGAAGGTTGGGCTTTATCTGCTCCCGATTTTAATATGATTTCAATTCTCGCAGTCAGTTCGGCTAATTTCTTCCAGGGTCTATATCCCGGCGTTGCAGCTTTTCTAGGTCTGCTGGGCGGGTTTGTCAGTGGCAGTGAGGCATCAGCTATTGCTCTCTTTACAAAATATAATATTATGACTTCAGGCATACTTAAGGTCAATCCTTTAGTCGTAACTGCAGGCACAGCGATTGCTGCCGGTTTGGCAAGTGTTATTTCTCCGGCAAAACTGCAAAATGCTGCTGCTACAATCGATAGTATCGGGGTAGAATCCAAAGTTATCAAGATCGTGCTCCCTATTGCACTGTTTTTCACTTTGGTAGCTTCAATCCTGACTTTGATTTGGGCATAAATAATTGAATTGAAAAGGCAGCAGATTTAGATAATCTGCTGCCTTTTGTTTTTTGGCTCGCTCTGTTGAATATTCTTAAGCCTTAACATTATTGGGATTGCGCATTATTTGATTTCGATAGGGCTTTTTCGATTTGCTGCAGGTTTTCCAGAACAATTTCTGCTTTTATGATTACAAGGTCTAAATTTTTACCAACTACAGCGGCTTCAAAATCATCCATTGATAATTCGCTGCGGTTCAGCAGTTTCTCATCTTTCACTTTAACCTGCGTTTTCAAACTTTTCCAACTTTCTTTCAGAAGCGGCATACGAGCCGCCGCTTTATCCCATTCTCCCTCCATTGCCTCAATACTTGCTGCCATGATTTCATATTTGGTTTTATAATAATCGGCCGGAATACTGCTTTTAAAAACTTTCGCCAAGCTGGCGTATTGACCATACAACTCAACAGCAGCTTTTAAACTGCTCATCTCATTCTTTTTATTTATCTCCATCGTCAGGTTTTCCATAGCGATTTTAAAGTTTTTTCTTTCGGCAACAGTCAATCCGGCCTTTATTGCTTCGGACTCAATTTTGTTCCAATTTTTATGAATATCTTTTGATTTTGTCTCCAGGGTCTGCCAACTCTTTTGTTGTTGCATGGAAGAATTGGAATTTGTCTGTCCGCCTTGCTGTCCACTTTGCTGCCCGCTTTGCTGTTTGTTTTGTGTTGATTGATTTTGAGAATTCCTTGATTTGTTGTTCCCGCCTTGTTCAGAAGTATTACTCTGATTTGAGCTTGTATCTGCAATTTTCATTTGTTGGGTCGAACTTTTCATATTGATCAGCTTGGCAATATCAGCAATCATAGTCTCAATATCGCTGACCATTTTTTTCAACTCTTCCGGAGGTTTTTGCGAAGATTGCTGTGCAGGTTTTTTACTCTCTTTATTACTTTTGCTGGAACAACCAGGCAATAGAATGATGGTAATTATTACAATTGGAATAATTATTTTAATATATTTATTTATCAACGATAATTCCCCCAATTTATTTGATAATTCATTGTTTATCTTATGTATATTTTTTATATTTAAACAAATTTTCTGCCACAAAAAAATACAATAGAATTTGATCAAATTATCTTAATCTCTGTATTCAAGCGGTTTCATAGCAGTACCACTGAATGAAATTAACATATTGTATATATAAATGTATATTTTAATTATTAATCCAAAAGAGGAAAATAAAATTACATGTGTAATAATATATACATGGAGTGTGATGAAATATGTTTGATTATTTAATGTCACCGCAACAGATGAAGCTAAGAGATGAAACAAGAGATTTTGTAAAATGGATCCCCCGCGAGTACATTTTGGATATGGATGCCGATAAAATCAAATATCCAAAAGAATTTATGGCCGAAGCCGGACGGCGTAATCTAATCGGGATCAGAGTCCCCAAGGAATACGGCGGTCGCGGTGGTCAGTGGCAGGACGATATCATTGTTGCCGAAGAAATCTGCGTACCAGGATATATTTTCGGTTGCGCCTGGGGAGTAACCGGAGATGTGGTCACCGAAGCGCTGGTGCATTTTGGCAACGAGGAGCAAAAGAAAAAATTCCTGCCGCCCATTTGCAGAGGAGAAAAATATGCCGCCGAATGTCTTACTGAACCACGGGGGGGCTCAGATTTCTTCGGTGCAACTACGATTGCCAGAAGAGACGGCGACGATTTTATTCTGAACGGACAAAAGCGATTCATCGTCGGAGGCGAAGGGGCTGATTATTTCCTGGTATATGCCAAAACTGATCCGGAAGCACCATCAGCCAAGTCCATGACTTGTTTTATGGTGGAAAGAGACATGGGGGTCAAGACCGAATATTTGTATAATCTTATGGGATCACGCGGGGGCGGAACAGCCCGGGTCGTTTTCGAAAATGTCCGGGTTCCGAAAGAAAACATCATAGGTGAATTAAAT
>Ga0209340_1001175_pt1 | contig 20562 bp, 19 predicted proteins | sample EPASupsiteSAE323_FD_187266 | JGI IMG/M metagenome (GOLD analysis project Ga0209340, IMG submission 187266) | Bioremediated contaminated groundwater from EPA Superfund site, New Mexico - Sample SAE3-23 (SPAdes) (version 2) | ecosystem: Environmental > Aquatic > Deep subsurface > Groundwater >... | reverse complement strand
GCCCTTGATTTCATCATCTGATGGTATGGTTCATTCTTGGCCTTCCTTGCCATAATCCCCTCCCTAAAATATTCCCTTCAGAGGAGATTGTAACACAAACTAATATTAATACTTATAGGACACTAAGGAATGTTTGGACTTTATATACTCCAGCCCGCAAATTACATTCTCTCTTAATCATTTAATTCAGTCTCCATCCTATTCCATTGGTCATCGGTTAAGCCCACCACTCAGCTCTAAATCGTTCGCGGTTTACATGAGGATCGAGGGCTTGACTATCGTAAACACCTGCGATAGTTTCCCAAGTCCTGGTTATTCCCAGATATCGTAGAATAAGCGTTAGCTGATCATCGGCATTCTCCGCGAAGATGATGCTCCATCTAAGCTGAGTGAATCTTACTATATTTTTTCCTGGATGAATCTTTCTAACATTGAAATGCGTTCTTCTGCTAACAAGAAGCGTCAAAATAGCGACCCAGATAAGAGCTTCAATTATCTGAGGATTTTTAGTATCCAGGGCATCGAGTGCGTACCTGCTCTTTAGCTCCGTGAACTACCGCTCTCTGAAGGGCGCGGCTTCTCACGTCATCGCCAAAACTTTCATCACTGATATGTGATGTAGCGGTTTTGGCTCTATGGGCGCTACTGGCTGTTCCATCTCTGTGATGAGGATTGTCGGGGCGCAGGGGCAGAGAATCCCTGCCTATTCAAAGGCGGGATGAATCGTGCCCCGCCCAGATTACTTTCACTCCATCGGTTGAAAGGCCGTAGATGCCTACGAATTCATTCGTGGGAGTGGTCACTCTTCTGGCCGTTTTGTTTTTTCCGGCAACGAAAAACATGGCGAAATGAGCAAAACTTGCCTTGATGCAAAGTCTTTCAGACAATGTCGGTTTGCCATATAGATCAGTTGTTTGATCTGCGGGCAGTTGCATTGCCGTTCTCACTCAGTGTTTCCATATCGTAAAGCTCATAGCTGCCCTCCAGCTCGCTCTTGACTAACGACATATCCAGGCGGTAATCCTTCTTAGCCATTTTTACGTCCAGGTTGATGCCCTCCTCGGAAATGGTGCCTGTGGCGGTGGCCGGGATATCGATGCCATCTTCAAGAATGGTGCCGTAGCCCTGCAGCCGGTCTCCTGTCTGGATCAGGATCAAATCCAGGGCTTTTCCTGCGTTCTGCCCGGCCCCCTGGCCGTTCACCAGATTTATCCTCCACTTCCCGGCGAGGTCAATGGCGTCTGCCTCATTCTTGTTGGCAGTCGTGCTGCTGGTGCTAACAGTTGTATCGGCTTCCTTCGTCTCGTTCTTCGCTATCGGCGTGCTATCAGAGTTAACTGTGGCGTTGCTCCCGGTGGAAGAGGCCACGGCCTGATCGAATACCGGGTCGGTTAAAAAGTCGGTATTATCTCGAACTACCCATTTTCCGCAGCCCCCAAACGCAGGGCTCGCTAAGAGGGATAAGATGAGCGCTGTGCATACAATTAATTGGCTCTTCAATGATGGTCCTCCATGAATTTTAGGATGAGAATTTGCTGGCGGTCACATTTCCTTTGCCGATAAGGTCTTCGCCAGAGTATAATTCGTAGCTTCCTGAGATGACTCTGTCCACTTTGACCAGCTCGAGCTCGACGTGCTTATCAATCTTGTTGCCGTATTCACTGATTATCGTCCAGGCTTCAAGGCTCATGGAATTGCTCCCGACAGAACCTTTGGCGCTAACCTGTAGCTTGGTGTTCCCATCATTGTAGGTGCCCATGCCCATGACGCTATCATCAGTCTGGATCAACGTTAGAGGGTTCAGAGTGGTTCCGGCGTCTTCAAGTTTTATTGTCCATTTGCCCTCAGCCTCCATGACCTCTAGGGTAGCCGGCTCGACCTCGACAGACTTCACTTCGGTCGTCTCCTGTGTTGCGGTCTCGGTGAGGGATTTTGGTGATGGATCCGGCATTTGCATATTTGGCCCGCTTATTGATGTCACCTCGCTCGTCCGCTCATCTGGCGCAGTTCGAGGCTTATCACTATTCTCGCTGGCGGTCTCTAAAACTTGATGAGAATTCGCATTAGATGATGACGTAGAACTGGAGACGGAACTGGATGAGTTTGTCGATGCAACAGATGTCTTTGCAGATGGTGTGATGTCCAAGTCGACAGTTGCATCGCTCTTCTGATCTGATTTGATAGCGTAGGTCTCCGTCCGGCTGTCTTCAGATTCGGCTGACTCTAACCTGGCTACATAAACCACAATCTCGCTTTCTCCGATATCCGCATCTGTGGTATTCCAGATCCAGGTGTTATCATCTATCCAGCCGGTCATATCTTTAAGCTCTCCGCCGGTTGATGGTCCATTAAGCTGAAAATCGTATTGCATCTTTTCATTGCCGGGATTGGATGCTTCTGCGGTCCAAACGACAACATTCCCCGGAAGTTGCGGGCTTTCTATGTCTGCCTTTAAGCTAGTAATCGTTGCATTCTTATTGGCACTGACTTTGGACCCAAGTGGCACAGCCGCGGCAGTTGATGTGGTTGCAGCATTCGAGGATAGACCGGTGCTCGCCTGATTCTGGTTCTTGCTAACATAAAAGTCCGTATCACCAGAAGTATCGCCCATCCAATTGCTGCCGCACCCCACACCCGCCAATGCCGCAGGGCTCAGAATTGGGAGCAAAGCTATCAGCAAGGCTAAGACAAAGGATGCCGTCTTAATATCCATATAAACTAAACCTCCACCATTCTGGACACACATCCGCATTGCAACGGTTTAAATCTTGCCCTTAAAACGTCATTCAACGAACTATTCTCTCCCTCGTTAGCTTTATCAATCATTAATGATCTTGAAGTTAGAACGGCCTTAGGGCCTAGGGTGATCAATATGAATGCGTGGGATCGATTTATTTGGTAAAAAACGATTTCTAGATACTACTTTACGTGACGGCGAACAGACTCCGGGCGTCTCGCTGGGAATGGAAGAGAAACTGGCCATCGCTCAGGGGCTTGATGCTCTCGGAGTGGATGTGATTGAAGCCGGCTCTGCCATGACATCTGAAGGAGAGCGCGCAGCAATAAAAGCAGTTGCTGATCTGGGACTGCGGGCAGAGATTTGCAGCTATGTTCGAGCTCTGACTGCCGACATCGATGTCGCTTTGAGCTGCGATGTGGACTCGGTGCATCTTGTGGTACCTGTATCGGATCTTCACATCAGATGCAAGCTTAAATCGGATCGCCAGTCAGTGATAAATCAGGCCGTCCAGGTAACAGAATATGCAAAAGATCATGGCCTGATTGTGGAGCTGTCCGGGGAAGACGCCAGTCGCGCCGATCTGGATTACCTCATGAGCATTTATGCCGCCGGAATGAAGGCTGGAGCCGACCGTCTGGCTTTCTGTGATACTGTTGGGGTCCTGGTCCCTGAGGTTACGGGAGAAGTCTTCGCTCGTCTGACCAAATTGGGGGCACCAATCAGCATCCACTGTCATAACGACTTCGGTATGGCTACTGCCAATACTGTGGCAGCTCTTCGCGCGGGAGCTGCCCAGGCGCACGTAACCGTAAACGGCATAGGCGAGCGTGCCGGCAATGCGAGCCTCGAGGAGGTTGTCATGGTCCTGGAATCGCTTTACAAGATCGACACAGGAATTAAATGCCATGACATCTACCAGCTCTCCCGCATGGTATCGCGCATGACCGGGCTACCCATGGCTGTTAACAAAGCCATAGTAGGCGAGAATGCCTTTACTCATGAGGCAGGAATCCATGTTCACGGCCTTCTGAAAGACACCAAAACATATGAGCCGATCAAGCCGGAGACCGTCGGCAGGAAGCGGCGCATAGTGCTGGGCAAACATGCTGGCAGGGCATCTGTTGAGCTTGCTTTACGCGAGTTCGGGCTCATGGTATCTGACTCCCAGTTGGCCCAGATCGTGGCCAGGGTAAAGGATCTGGGAGACAAGGGCAAACGCGTGTCTGATGCCGACCTGCAGACCATAGCTGACACAGTTCTCTCCATCCAGATGGAGCCGAAGGTCAAGCTTGAGGAGGTGACTGTCGTCGCAGGAAACACTGTGACTCCAACCGCTTCCGTCAAGATCCAGCTCAATGGCAGCGAGAAGCTTGAGGCAGGAGTTGGCGTGGGACCCGTGGATGCGGCCATAAATGCCATAAGGAGGGCCATCTCAGGCGTTGCAGATGTGCGGCTTGAGGAGTATCATGTAGACGCCATAACCGGCGGAACAAATGCAATAGTGGAAGTATGGGTGACGATGGCAATGGCAGACAGGAAGATAACAGCTCGAGGGGCTGATGCCGACATTATCATGGCATCAGTCGAGGCTGTGCTGGAGGGCATCAACCGGTTGATGCGCCTGGAAGAGGAGGATAAAGCCAAATGTCGAAGATGACAGGTGCTCAGGCTGTACTGGAGAGCCTGAAGAGAGAGGGCGTAGATGTAATATTCGGACTTCCTGGCGGGGTGCTGCTACCGCTTTATGACGCCATCTATCAGTCCGATATTCATCATATTCTGGTACGTCACGAGCAGGGAGCGGCCCATATGGCTGATGGGTATGCGAGAGCCACGGGAAAGGTTGGAGTCTGTATAGCCACATCCGGGCCCGGGGCCACCAACCTGGTCACAGGCATTGCCAATGCCTACATGGATTCCGTGCCAATGGTTGCCATCACCGGGCAGGTAAATACCTGGCTGATTGGCAAGGATGCATTCCAGGAGGCGGACATAACCGGGATCACTCTGCCAATTACCAAACACAATTATCTGCTGAGAAGTGCCAAGGATATCACTCGCGTCTTTCGAGAAGCCTTCTACATAGCCCGGAGCGGGAGGCCCGGGCCGGTGCTGATCGATCTGCCAAGGGACGTGACTGTAGAAGAGGTCATGTTCACCTGGCCGGAGGTCAATCTGCCCGGCTACCATCCGTCCTTCAAGGCCCATGAGATGCAGATCAAGAAAGCTGGAAAGGCCCTGATGGAGGCCAGCCGGCCTGTCATTTACGTGGGCGGAGGCGTGAGGTATGCAGGGGCCTCGAAGGAGCTCTATGAGCTGGCTGCCAGGATCAATGCACCCGTCACAACCACACTGATGGGCATAGGATGTTTCCCTGAAGATCATCCCTTATCCCTGGGAATGCTCGGCATGCATGGCACGAAGTATGCCAACTACGCCATTCAGGAGTCCGACTTGATCTTGGCAGTGGGAGCGCGATTTGATGACAGGGTGACTGGAAAGATTGCTTCCTTCGCTCCGCATGCTAGGATAGTTCATATCGATGTGGACCCGGCAGAGGTCGGCAAGAACGTGCGAGTTGACATTCCCGTTGTAGGAGACGCCAAGAATGCCCTGGAGGCCCTGACCAGGGAAGTCAGCCCCAAGGCGAGAAGCGAATGGAATGAGAAGATCGAGGGCTGGAAGAAGGATTATCCTCTGCGTTACATTCCGGACATGAATATAATCAAGCCCCAGTTTGTGATCGAGAAGCTGTGCGAGCTTGCGCCTGATGCCATCATCACAACTGAGGTCGGTCAGAACCAGATGTGGGCAGCGCAGTTTTTTGTGCATAAGGATCCGAGCAAGTTCATATCATCAGGCGGCCTCGGCACCATGGGCTACGGGTTTCCAGCGGCCATCGGGGCCAAGATGGGCAGGCCGGAGTGCGATGTGATAGATGTTGCAGGAGACGGAAGCTTCCTGATGAACAGCCAGGAGCTGGCAACAGCAGTAGTCAATGACATTCCCGTGAAGGTGGCAGTCCTTAACAACGGATGTCTTGGAATGGTGCGGCAGTGGCAGGAGCTGTTCTTTGAGAAGAGGTATTCGGCTACAATTCTGGGCCGGGCGAGTCCTGACTTCGTGAAGCTGGCTGAGGCCTATGGAGCTGTAGGGTTGCGGGCTACAAAGCCCTCTGAGGTCGAGTCTGTCATCCGGGCGGCGCTTGCTACAGACAGGCCGGTCGTAATGGACTTCATCGTGAGCCCAGCAGAGAAGGTCTCTCCAATGGTTCCGGCTGGGGCGACGTTGAGCGAAATCCTGGAGCTTGAGTGGTGTGATGAAGCGCAGGCCTGTCATCTGGAGAAGATTTATGCAGAGGGGAGACGAGAGGTCTATGGCCAGGAGGGCTTTTAGATGAAGCACACCATAGCTGTGATCGTCGAAAACAAGTCTGGAGTCTTGACCCGGATTGCGGGGCTCTTTAGCCGCCGGTCCTTCAACATTGACAGCCTCTCAGTAGGAGCGACAGACAATCCAGATTACGCCCGCATGACCATCACTGTGCAGGGAGACAGAGATGTTCTCGAACAGGTGATTAAGCAGCTCTCCAAGCTGATAAACGTCATTCGAGTGAGCGAACTTGAGGCAAACGAGTCGGTTGTCAGAGAGCTTGCTGTGATCAAGGTGAGTGCTGATAAGGACAACAGAAGCGAGATCATGCAGATAGTCAACATATTCAGGGCCAAGATCATAGATGTCTCGCATCGCTCCATGATCATCGAGGTTACTGGAGACGAGAATAAAATAGACGCCATGATTCAATTGCTGCGGCAGTTCGGAATCAAGGAGCTGGCTCGCACCGGCATGGTCTCAATGGTGAGGGGCGCGAGGGTAATCAAGGCTTGATTGAGGCCAGGCTTTTGAGGTTCTCTGTGCCTTTGTGTCTTAATTAAACCACAAAGGCACAAAGACACAAAGGACGAACGAATAACCAATTATTTTACGATTATTATTACATTTAGAAAATTGAATTGGAGGAATGAAATTTGGTGAAGATATACCATGAAAAGGATGCAGATTTGAGGGTGTTGAGAGACAAGACCATAGCCATAGTTGGCTGGGGAAACCAGGGGCACGCCCAGGGAGAGAATCTGAAGGACTCCGGGATGGATGTTATCGCAGCCGATATACCCGGCTCCAGGGCCTGGAAGAGGGCGGAGGCGGACGGAGTGAAGGTCATGAGCGTCTCAGAGGCTGCGAAGGCCGCGGACTACATTCAGATCCTCTTGCCGGATGAGTATCAGGGCAAGATCTACAGAGAGCAGATCGCACCCTACTTAGAAGAAGGCAAGATCCTGGGATTCTCTCACGGCTTCAACATTCGCTACTTCCAGATTGTGCCGCCGGAGAACGTGGACGTTGTCATGGTGGCACCCAAGGGCCCGGGCGATCTGGTGCGGCGCACTTACCAGGAGGGCAAGGGCGTGCCCTGTCTGGTGGCTGTTGAGCAGGATGCCTCAGGATCAGCAAAGATGAGGGCGCTGGCCTACGCCAAGGGCATAGGCGGCACGAGGGCCGGCGTCATCGAGACGACCTTTACTGAGGAGACTGAGACAGATCTGTTCGGAGAGCAGGTGGACCTGTGCGGTGGCGTGACAGAGATGATCAAGGCAGCCTTTGAGACCTTAGTCGATGCTGGCTACCAGCCTGAGATCGCATACTTCGAGGCCTGCCACGAGCTGAAGCTCATAGTTGACCTGATCTACGAGGGCGGATTCATGCGCATGTGGAACAATGTCTCAAACACTGCCGAGTACGGAGGCATGACTCGCGGCCAGAGGATCATCAACGAGGAGAGCCGGGCAGAGATGCAGGATATTCTCGCGGAGATTCAGTCAGGCGAGTTCGCTCGCGAGTGGATTTTGGAGAGCCAGGCGGGCCTGCCGGTAAAGAAATCCCTGGAGAAGATGGAAGCCGAGCACCCCATCGAGAAGGTTGGTGCCGAGCTGCGGGCAATGATGCCGTGGCTGCAGAAGAAGTAAGCTTTATATCATGGGAAGTAGTAGCAAGGTGTCGGACGGGCGCAGCTACACCTGCACCCGGACGCGATGCCATGCTAACCATGGCCTCGGGATAAACGATTATAACCCAAAACACACAACTACATCACAGGAGGGAGGAGCAGTTCCAGAAGCGCGGCCACTGAGCCGCGTTTCGGGGGCTGTAAATCTGCTGATCCAATTTTGCTCTTAGTCTTATGATTGTCCTATATTTGCTAATCCTGAGCCTGCACCGATAGCCCAAGAGGTTAGGATAGATCTAACATCTACCAATCTCCTTTTAGAAGTCTTTGTGGTGAGATCGTTAGCCGTTAGGATATAATTTTCTGCTGATAATAACCGCAGACTGCCATTGCCTCCAAAATCAAGTCCCCCAAGACAGCATCCCCGCAAACCTCCCGCGCGGGAGCACACGCAAGCGCAGGCGCGGGGCGGGCAGTCGCTGCTCTGCTACAGCTACTGGTTCACATAGCCCAGCCTGAAGGCAGAAAACGATCTAGAGTTTCTATGCCTTTGAGCCAGCAGAAGAAAAATCTATATCTGATCAACGATTATATTCCATTGATGTTTGCTGAGTACATTCAAGCTGCAATGGATAAGGCGACCTACGAGATCATCGATGATCCGGAACCGTTTTACGGCGAGGTTCCAGAGCTGATTGGATTGTGGGCAACCGGAAAAACCCTTGAGGAATGCCGAAAGAATCTCATGGATGCCCTTGACGATTGGATAGCAGCCCATCTGGCATGGGGATACTCGATCCCGCCTCTCGAAGGTCATATGATACAGGTCTCAAAGGAGCCGATGGCTGTTGCAGACTAAACTCGTTCCAGTCTCATGGCACGAGCTAACCAGGCGTCTCAATAAGCTGGGATGGGATGGACCATATCCCGGCAAGAAGCATCCATACATGCTCAAAGATGGAATATTCTTGCTTATTCCCAATCCACATCATGGTGAAGATATCAGCGTTGATCTCATCAAAAAAGTTTTAGCTAGGGCTGGAATCAACCGCGAGGATTGGTTTGAGGCTGCATAGCTTCATGCATTTTCCGAACTAAAGCCTCGCCTGACGACAAAAGGTCTTGCTGGCACACTTGCCATCTTGGCACAATAGCTTGCTCGGCAAGCCACTCCAGAGAGAAGCGACGCCTCAAGCTTACCGCTCCGAATCGCACGCAGGTGCAGATGGATCCGGGCCAGCCTGCGTCGCCACGGCTGCCGCCTCACGTAATCCGGCCCCAGCGAGAGAAAGACAGGCAAGAGCCCGACCTGCACTTTCGCCGATCGCCTGCAAAAATTAGGAATGCTTCAGACTGCCATTGCCTCCAAAATCAAGCCCCTCATGACAGCATCCCCGCAAACCACCCGCGCGGGAGCACACGCAAGCGCAGGCGCGAGGCGGGCAGTCGCTGCTCTGCTACAGCTACTGGTTCACATAGCCCAGCCTGAAGGCAGAAAACGATTATATTCCATTGATGTTTGCTGAGTACATTCAAGCTGCAATGGATAAGGCGACCTATGAGATCATCGATGATCCGGAACCGTTTTACGGCGAGGTTCCAGAGCTGATTGGATTGTGGGCAACCGGAAAAAACCTTGAGGAATGCCGAAAGAATCTCATGGATGCCCTTGACGATTGGATAGCAGCCCATCTGGCAGGGGGATACTCGATCCAGCCTCTCGAGGGTCATATGATACAGGCCTCAAAGGAGCCGATGGCTGTTGCAGACTCAACGGCTACTGGTGGTGGTATCTCCCGCCGGGAATCTGCATCTCACTGGCTGTATTGAGCTTCGTCCTCATTGGCTTTGGCCTCGAAGAGCAGGGGAGAGATGATGCTAACACAATCTAGATAGTTAGAATTTTATGATATCGTTATGGTTAATAGTTATGATTAATCATGATGCCACATTCAAGTATAATACTTTAGAGCAATACCCATCATGATATCTATACTTCATTTAACTTGGATATTTAGTGTGCGAGCTTAATCATATTTAATCGTACAAACACCAAACTTTAGTAAAATCTTATATACTATGAGTGTGAAATAGTATATTATGAAAAGAAATAACCATGTAACAGGTTTGAAGAAGACAACTAGATCTGAGATTCGGTACTTCGATGACGATCTTAATCCTGTTCCCAGAGATAGAGCCACCTGGGCAGTAGTCCGCGAGGTGGACGAAAACGGAGCCCTTCTATTTGAGGCTCAGGGATTTATCGATTAAATCGATTCAAGGATATGCTTGAGATTTTTTATATTATATATTTTTAGAGATTTGGTTTACCGATCAAAATCATATCTTCCTTCAGCTCTAGATTTGGGGTCCAGCCGGACCCTGATCCCTTCGCCCAATAGATTGAACGCGAGAACAACAGTTGTTATGGCAATTCCCGGAAAGATCATCATCAGTGGATGAGTTCGTAGGAATGGACGAGCGTCGTTCATCATTGCACCCCATTCCGGAGTGGGTGGCTGCACGCCGAGGCCCAGAAAGCTCAGAGATGCAGCACCTAGAATAACATAACCTACACTCAATGTGGCCATGACAAGCAGTGAGGGAAGGATATTGGGCAGAATGTGCCGGCTCATGATATAGAGGTCTGAGGCCCCCAGGCTGATGGCTGCTTCCAGGAACTCCTTTCCCTTGAGGTCCAGGACACTGCTTCTCACGAGCCTGGCATATCCCGTCCAATCCACAAGTATCAAAGAGAGCATGAGATTGACAATGCCAGATCCCAGAAAACCTATAACAGCCAGGGCTAAGAAGATGCTTGGAAAGGAAATAAAGGCATCAACCACTCGCATGATCGCCTCATCAACCAATCCTCCGAAATAGCCAGCCGTGAGTCCCATCGCCATTCCAAGCAACGCAGAGAATAGCACTACGGCCAAACCGATGAAAAGAGATACTCTGATGCCAAAAACAATGCGACTGAAGATGCAGCGACCCAGGTGGTCTGTTCCGAGAGGATACTCGTAGCTTGGGTTCTTCAGCCGCAGTTGGGGCTGAGCCTTTTCAGGATCGTGCGGCGCAATCCACGAGGCAGTGATCGCAAGAAAGATCAAGCATGCTATCGTCAGTATGGCCAGTTTGAATCCCAGATCAACTCCCTGTTTCATGCATGAGCCTCGGGTTGCAATATCGATAACAAATGTCTATCAGCAGGTTCAAAGATATGGTTAATAGCGAGAGAAAGAGCATACAACCGAGTATCACAGGATAGTCCCGGCTGTAAATGGAGCGAGTCATTAGGCTGCCGATTCCCGGCCAGGCAAAGACCGTCTCCACAACCGCAGAGCCATTGAGAAGATAGGTAAAATTCAGACCGACCATTGTTACCACCGGCAAGAGAGCGTTTCTCAGAGCATGTTTGAGCACCACAGACCTCTCCGGCAGCCCTCTGGCCCGGGCTGCGACGATGTAGTCCTGTCCCATTACTTCGAGCATGCTTGTGCGCATCATTCTGCCTGTCACGGCAGCGGCGGATATGCCCAGGGTGAGCGCCGGCAAGATCAAATGCTCGATGTCACCGCCATTCCCATACCCGGCAACGGGAAGGATATCCAGTTTGAGGGCGAAGAGGATGATCAGCAGATAGGCCAGCCAGAAGTTTGGCACTGATACACCAAGAAGAGACAAAGAGAGGCCAAGTCCGTCTATGGCCGACCCCTTTCTCACCGCAGAGAGAATCCCCAAAGGAATGGATATCAAGAGCGATATGATGAGGCTGATCAAGGACAGCCGCAGTGTGGGAAGGAAGCTGTCCAAAATTGCATCGGATACCTTCCCCCCGGATGTGTAGGAGTATCCGAGGTCTCCTTGGGCTACCTTGTAGAGCCAGCGGATGAACAAAACGTGAGCCGGATCATTGAATCCCTCTCTTGCTCGAAATTCCTCTACAGCTTTTGGATCAGGCGGACCCTGGGGACCTGTGAGAAGGACCTCGGCGGGGTCTCCTGGAGAGAGATAAAAAAGTGAGAACGAGATGATTGATATCATCAGCAATACAGGCAGCAGCAGGACAAGCCTTCTAAAAAGAAATGAGAGCATTACTACAGCCTTTCCTTTTCACCCTTCACAAGAAAGACATCCTCGGAATTAGCCAACCGAAATGGTAGACGGGCATTCCTTTTGTAAAACCTGTTGACATCTTTCAAGAGATCGATGGCAACCATCTTGAGGCCAGCTGCCTCAAACAGATCCTGGCATTGATCCGGTCTGGAGGCCCGATAGAGTGGCAAGTGCTCTTCTATGGGCTCGTAGAACCTGGAGAAGGGCACAGGGTTTCTGTCCTTTGTGAAACGGGCCAGATTCCCTGACATCCATCTGGATATCCTCTTCTTGGGTGCGGGATCAAACCAATTTCCGTCAATGGCGATGATCATGCCCCCTGGGCGCAAGACGCGCATCCACTCGGCAATGGCTCTCGCAGGATCGGGCAGCGTCCAGAGGAGATGTCTGCTTGTCACCAGATCGAAGGACGAGGATTGAAATGGCAGAGACTCTGCGTCTCCAAGGCACAGTCCAAGATCCCGTTTCTGGTGAAGACTGGCCTCTTTGGCAAAAGACAGCATTCCTGCCGAGAGATCAACACCCGTCACATCCAAGCCTATTTCGTCTAAAATAAGGGAGAGAAATCCTGTGCCAGCGCCCACATCCAGCACCCGAGCAACCTCTCTGTCGGCCATAAATGGTGCGAGGCATCTCTTCCAGATTTCTCTTCCCTCATCCTTGCTTGCTGCAATACCGCGGCCATAGCTCCTGCTTCTCAGATCCCAGTATCCGGCTATGACCCCTTTAGTCTGCAATTCTAGCCCTCTAGGGATAGCTCAGGCGTCAGAAGGTTGATCTCGCTTGACGGATACAGCCTGTAGCCTTTGACCCTCTTGTTTGCTCCTGCCAGCTCATTGAGATAGAAGAGATAAATCTCCGGGCAGTCCTTGTGCACCTGTTCTTGAACTTTATTGTAGTATTCGGCTCTCTCTTTATCATCGAAGGTGGCTCTGGCCTTATTGAGCCAATCGTCCACATCTGCATTTGAGTAGCCAGTCTTCTTGGCCTCCGCGCCCGTGGACTCAAAGTGCTTGGAGAAGAAGTAATCCGGATCTCCGGTCGTGCCTGTGCTCCAGGAATAAAGGGCTAAATCGTAGTTGCCGTCGGACAGGTCGCTGCTTAAAGCTCCGGTGTCCAGGACCTCCACTCTGCTTTTGATGCCGATCTCCTCTAATTGAGAAGCTACTACCTCGGCTGATGGCTTGTTCTCCGCTCGGGAGGTGTAGGTCTTGATGGTGACGTCTAAGGGCGCGCCCTGGAAGTCAAGCCAGCCGTCTCCGTCTTCATCTTTAATTCCAGCATTGTTTAACAGTTCCTTGGCCTTGGCCGGGTCATGATCGTATGCTTCAAGCTCATCGTTATCAGACCAGGGATTCTTGGAGGTGAAGACGCCAATGGCAGGAACGCCGCCAACTCCCTCCAATGCAGTATCCACAATCTGCTGACGATCTATGGCATAGCTCAAAGCCTGGCGAACGGTGATGTCATCGAAAGGAGCCTTTTTCGTGTTCACATAAAGGAGGTTCTCTCGCATGGTCTCCATGCTCAAAATTTCGAGATTGGAGTTCTCCTTGAGCCCTGCTATCTCGCTTTGGGGCAATCCCCTGGCAATGTCCACGTCCCCTCCTTCGAGCTGCATGGCTCTCGTCATGGAATCGGGCACGAAATAAAGGACTGAGCCATCAAGCTTCGGCTTTTCTCCCCAATAGTCATCGTTTCTGGTGACAGACAGCTTTACTCCATTCTCATGGGACTCAAACTTAAATGGGCCGGTGCCTACAGGAGTTGTATTCAGGTCAACGCCGGGCTTGACGATGGAGGCCAGGGGGTCAACCAGGCAGGCGATTGTGGGGGAGTGGGGCTGTTTGGTGGTGATGGCAACGGTCTTATCATCAACTGCCTGGACCGATGCAATGAAATCAAGCTCGCCATGACGGGAGTTCGATGGGTCCATGACCCTCTCCAGAGAATACACAACCGCGTCGGCATCAAGTGGTGTGCCATCATGGAATTTCACACCGTCTCTCAGATTGATCTGATACTCGGTATCGCTGACCCTGTCATAGCCCGTGGCCAGCGTCGGCACGAGGTTCATATCCTCATCCAGGGAGAAGAGCGTTTCGTAGATGCCTGCTTCATGTAGATACCAGCCCGTGTACTTGTAGGCCGGGTCCAGGTTGTCATCAGGTCCGAAGAGCATATCGGCCTTTAAAGTATTGCCGGACGAACTGGAATCGGCAAAAACAGGTGATATTAGTGATGCTAATATCAATAGCGTAGTAATCATGGGTAATCGGTTTCTTGAGGGTAGCATTTCAAATACACCAAAGGAAATGTCTGATATACTTAGTAATAAGTATTTCGATATTGATACATCATAAATATCATGAGGTCGATATAGGTCGAAGATCCAGCAATCAAGAGTCCATGTAGGACGCTGCATATATGGTATTTGAATTAGTCTCAAAGAACATGCCTGATGAAGTCAGCAACTATGCTGCCAAGCTCAAATGCTTTAGCCCCAATGCCAGATTTTATCTTCTGTTTGTCTTTTTTATCACCCTGAATGTGGGGATCTATGGGGTCATCTTCAATCTGTATATTCTGAGCCTGGGCTTTGGAGAGGATTTTTTGGGGCTGATATTATCCATCTCCTCAGCATCCGTTGGCATCTTTGCAATACCTGCAGCTTTTGTTTGCGATCGCCTGGGCAGAAAGAGAACGCTACTGCTATCATCTTTGCTCCTATCAGTCTCCCTTATTTTTCTCTACAATTCTACGTCGGAGTGGCTGTTGATTGCATTTAGCATAGCCTACGGTGGGGCATCGACGCTTGGCCTCGTCACTGGAGCTACATTCTTGGTCGAAAACTCCACGCCTTATGAGAGAATGCATCTTTTTTCCATGTATTCAATCATCTATGCAATGTCCACGCTTGCAGGAAATATGGTGGGCGGCTACTTCCCGGATTTTGTAGCAGGTCTTACTGCAAATCTGCTGGATCTTGAGGTCTGCAGAAGCACGGAATATCGGCTGACTCTTTACCTGTCTCTGGCATCAGTAATCTTCTCGCTTATCCCTATCGCGCATATCAAAGAGATGAATGCTACGGAAGGATGCAGCTACAGCATCACAGGCCAGCTCCATCTCTACAGATCGACATTCAAGTTGCAAACTGTACGAAGGATGCTCCTCTTTTACTGCCTCTTGGGAGCCGGGTGGGGCACTGCTCTTCCCTATTTCAATGTATTCCTCGATGTGGTTCATAAAGCGAGCCCGACCCAGATAGGATTGATTTTTTCGGCTGCCCAACTGCTGATGATGGTAGGATACTTTCTGGTGCCTGTGCTTACTGAACGCTATGGCAAAATCAAGTTGGCATCAATGCTGCAGGCTCTATCTATACCGTTCCTGCTGATCTTCACATTCTCATCGAGTCTTCTCGTCGCAGCCTTCGGTTATGTGATGCGCTACCTGCTCATGAACATGGCAAATCCCATCGTTAACAGCTTCAAGCTGGAAATAGCAGAGGCAAAGGAGAGGTCCATAATAAATAGCTCGATGTGGATGGCTTGCTACACATTTGTGGGCATTGGAACATATGCGGGCGGTTTGATGATTGCAGATGGCAGACCGGAAATGCCATTTCTCGCAACGAGCGTGATATATCTTGCATCAGCAATAGTTTATTTTATATTCTTTAACAACATAGAACGGCTGCAAAATAAATAACATCAAAGTCTGACATCAAAAGAAAAATTTGCTCTTTGCTAAATTGTGTGGGTTGGACTGCACTGAGGGGTCGGATATAATTTTTCCTTTGTGCCCGTTCACCCACAGAAAACTACCATGATCCTCAGGCATGGATCATGCTCAAAGGATGAAAAACGCGGAAGGCCATAGGCAATGCCGATATGGGCAGTGAAGGCTGAGTCGCTATGTGGGGCCATGACCCCGCCAGAAAACCAGCCAAGATCTCGCGTATGCCCAAATGCGTCCTTGAACGCGTATGTGAATTTGCACTTACGAGTGATCGATATCTGCTCATATCAGACAATGAGTAACATGGATACGGAAAGTCAACTACCGCGCCCTAAAGGACGCGGCTTGCGACTACGATAATGGTGTGTCACATTCGGCTGGTTGACAAGACAGCCTACTCAGGCAAGATATACCCGCCTGAGCAATGTTTCGAGATGCGTTGAGGTCAGCATGGAGTTCAAAGCCACATTTGCGGCAACGGAAAGCAGAACCTTCACGATTTCCTTTGTAGGTATGCCCACAGTTAGAGCACTTCTGAGAAGTGTATCTAGCATCCACAAGCAGAACATGTTTTCCAAGAGCCTCAGCTTTGTAGCCGATAAACTGCTCAAGCTGGTAGAAAGCCCAATTATTGAGCTTGCGGTCGAACTCTTTGCCTCTTCGCTTCTGAACTCGGACCTTGCGCAAGTCTTCAAGAGCAAATACAGTATATTCCGAGTTTACAATTTGCTTGGATATACAGTGGTTAATATCAGTCACAAACCGTCTTTCCTTACCGGACATTCGCTTAAGCTTGCGTTTGGCCGAGTGGGTGCCTTTGGACTGCAACTCTTTACGAAGATGGGCATAACGAGCACGCCTATTCTTGATCTTCTTGGAGTTGAAAAATCTGTTATCCGAGCAGACTGCAATATTAACTATCCCGCGATCTATCCCAAGGACATTGAGCGTAGTGACTTTTTCGGGGTCGCTATGCTCAAGAGATATATGCAGATAGAATGTTTTGTTTCTGCGATCATAAGAGATTGTCGAGGACTTGATCGCCCAACTAAGATGCTTTCCGCAATGCAATGGCACAAAGAACGTTGCCTTGAGTCTTCCTTTGGTACTGGCGATTGTCGCCAGACCATGGATCATGTTCACGGTAATAACTCTCTGATTATATCTCATCGCAGAGAATTGCTTTCGTTCTGGAAGCGTTTTACATTTGACTGCTTTGAGAGCTTCGCAAGCGCAATCTCTTGCACACTGCACCAGGGAAGAAGGCAATTCTGGAATGCTTTGACGGGCAAGCTTGTAGGTCGCATTGTGGTTATCAACCTTGTTCCAAGATTGGTTCTCGAATCCCCATTTTGCGGAGAGGGAGAATGCTTCGGAGTAAGCTCTCATCGTATCGAGAAGAGACTTGCAATCCTGGTTAGCCAACCTAAGCTTGAATGTTATCGTCCTAAGCACGGTCATATATGCAGGTGATCATAATGTATAAATGTTTTGGTCAAAACTCAAGAGGTGATAAGCACGCGCTCCTCCCCACCCTAAAGGATGGGGTCTCCGCGCTGCCACGAAGATGAAATAGTTTGCGGAGCAGATATACACCGGGATTTTCTTGTGGCCTCAATAGTATCGAGGAGCGGATTGAAAAAAGGTTGCTTTAGAATCTACAGGCAGCTACTGGTATCCTAACTTCTGCATTCTTGAGGGCCATGTAGAGTTTCTCCTAGCCAATGCTTACCAGATCAGGAATATTGACGGCAAGAAGACCGATCGCCTCGACTCGGAACGAATCGCCATATATTGCCTCAATAACCTCATCAAGCCCTCTCGAATTTATCCTAAGGATTATCGAGACTGAAGAGATTCTTCCAAAGAGTCTTGGCAAGGAGCGGAAGGAACGTTGCAGCCGTTGCACTTGCCAGAAAAGTCCTTTGTATCCTCTACCACCTACTTATGAAGCGCGAGGAACCATTCGAAATCCTCATGTAGCATCAAGACCCTATGGAATTCAGTAATCATGTCCCGAAAATTCGTAATTACCGGCGGTGCGGGTTTTATAGGCTCTCACCTGGCCGAGAGCCTGGCCAGAGAAAATGATGTAGTAGTCATAGATGATCTGTCTACAGGCAAGACTGAAAACCTCACCGGAATCGACGTTAGTTTTCTTAAGGGCAGCATTACTAACATCAGGCTTCTCAATAAATCTTTCCAGGAAGCCGATTGCATATTCCATCTTGCGGCCATAGCCTCGGTCAAGAAGAGCATCGACCAGCCCCTTTTGACTAACAAGGTGGGGATCGAGGGAACTCTTAAGGTGCTGCTGGCTGCAAGAGACGCAGGTGTCCAGCGCGTGGTCATGGCCTCCTCGGCTGCAATCTACGGCAGCTCACCCGAGCTTCCCAAAAAAGAGGATCTGATGCCTGATCCCATATCACCCTATGCGATCTCCAAGCTCACCGGAGAGCACTATGCCAAAGTCTTTCAGGAGATCTATGGCCTGCAGACTGTATCCCTGCGCTACTTCAACGTCTTTGGCCCGAGACAGGATCCTTCATCTCAATATTCTGGTGTCATATCCCGGTTCATCTCAGCGCTTATTGCAGGACAAAGGCCAACCATCTACGGAGACGGAGAGCAAACTCGCGATTTTGTATATGTCAAAGATGTAGTCAAAGCCAATATTCTTGCCAGCCGCAGCGGCACAGGGATCTTTAATATAGCTTCAGGAAAGAGCACCAGCCTGAATTCGCTCGCTATAATCATCGCAAAAATCATTGGAAAAGATGTCGACCTCAGATATGAAGCTGCAAGGCCCGGCGATATCAGACATTCCCTGGCCGATATAGGCAGAGCGAGGAACCTTGGCTATTTCCCAGATTATAGCATTGAGGATGGACTCAAAGAGACGATAAACTGGTATCAAAGACAGTGACTGACCCAGATGGAATGATCGTAACAGAAAAATAATAATTTTATGTTTGCAGCCCACAACAATCAAAATCAATTTATATTTTTTTATTCAGTTTTTTCCGTGCTGCAAACTTCAAATCTAAATCTTTCAATTTTTATTGATAAAAAATATAATAAAATGATACCTAGAATCTTCTTAGTTCGATAGGAGAAGGTTCTTGTAGCTATAAAGCCTCCAGTTGATCATGAAGGAGTACTCAAACGGAGAGATAGTGGTGTGCTGGCAGCCGGAAAAATGCATGCATTCCAGGGAGTGCGTGAAAGGTCTCCCTAAAGTGTTCAACAACGCCAAAAAGCCCTGGATTGATATTGATTCTGCCTCCTCGGAGGAAATCATGAAGGTTATCGATCGCTGTCCTTCGGGGGCGTTGTCTTACAGAAAGGTGGTCAAACCCGAACAGTCCTCCATAAAGATCAAGGTCCTGAAGAATGGTCCGCTTCTTGTGGAAGGTGATTGTATCCTGGTTGACAGAGAAGGAAAGGAAGATGCCGCCGTCAAAGGTCCGCTTGCCCTCTGTCGGTGTGGCGGCTCTAGAGAGAAGCCGTTTTGCGATGGATCACATGTCAGGATAGGATTCGACGATTCGAAATCCCAGCAGGTCTAACGCCCTGCGATTGCTTTGAGAAGCATTGAAGCTGATGGCCTGAAAAACATCATGGGCTACGGAATTAATGCACTTTTCAAAAAAGAGGCAATATTGGGCGAAATACTATGCTTCTATCTCATCTTCCAGATGATCGGAGTTAGGCAAGAAATCCTGCACTCGGTCATTTCCTCGGATATTCTCGACATCGTATCCTGTTTCCTTGGCAATCTTTGATTTTTGGATCCATATGATATTCACTGGTTCGTATGTCTCTCCTGTCGAATAACATCGAACCATCGGAGCACCTATAAATTCTACCCGTAAACCGCATAGAGGGCAGATCGCTACCTCAGCTTCTCCCCTCTCATTCATTCTTTCAGTATTGAACAAGTTTCATTCTCCTCAAATGGTCATTGTAAGTGGCTATAAGTGGGATGCAATTGGCCTGAACCCATCATAAGGATTTTATTCTGGCTTGTTATTTCGCGTATTTGCTATTTAAATTTGTTTAAGAAATCTTCATAATACTTCATAAAGCCCTACTGATACTCATTTATATGCAGAAAGCTCTTGGAGTAATCTGATGAATTTTTATGAAAAGCCCTGAAGCTTTCTGATGCAGAGCTGCTTTTGTCTTACAAAAAATTATGGTCCCGATATCTCTGGTCCGTATGTTGCCTAATTTGATTTGATACAGCTCTTTGCCTTGAAGCCTTTTGACTCAGGTGGATATCATCATTCTGGATGGTGGATGGCATGGAATCATAAAATAGTTCAACTCAAAGACAAAAAAGCAGAGGGATATGTGATACCTCTTGGAGTTTGAGGGAGCTGCGATGCAGTCGTAAAGGAAGAAAATTGAGCCCCTATCTTTAGTTTACGTAAAATATAAATCCAGATGGCTTCCGGTTAACGATTTTTAACTTGTAGGATTGCTAAGGACGAAGCGGGAAGTCCCAATCCTTCAGGGTGGGGATGAAAGCGGAGTCCTTTGCCCTAGTTTATGCTCTTCAATAACTATTTAAGGTAATAATGCGATACGTATATTTTGGTAAGTCCAATGAAGTATAAGCTCGACAGGTCCGCGCACTCCGTGTACTCACTCCACTATCACTTGGTAGTAGTCATCAAGTACCGGAGGAAAGCACTCTATGACGAAGCGATTCAAGAGAGGCTAAAACAGATTATATTGAGTTTGACGGATGAACTTGGAATCGAGATACTTGCACAAGATCCCGCTGAAGATCATCTCCATATACTGTTCACTGCGACACCTACAACCAACTTATCCAACGTCGTGAATGTAATCAAGGGCGTCACTGCCAGAAGACTCCGACAAGAATTTCCACAAACCAAGGAGTTCCTGTGGGGAGATTCGTTTTGGTCTAATTCATACTTCATCG
>Ga0209340_1001173_pt1 | contig 20632 bp, 17 predicted proteins | sample EPASupsiteSAE323_FD_187266 | JGI IMG/M metagenome (GOLD analysis project Ga0209340, IMG submission 187266) | Bioremediated contaminated groundwater from EPA Superfund site, New Mexico - Sample SAE3-23 (SPAdes) (version 2) | ecosystem: Environmental > Aquatic > Deep subsurface > Groundwater >... | reverse complement strand
TAGCTAATGATGCAACTGTAGATGCAGCACGTAATTGGTGGGGTTCCGCTTCAGGCCCAACTGTCGAAGATGTGTTTAATTCAGGCGGTATAGTGACTGTAGATCCTTTCTTGGCATATACCATGGATCTAACCATCACGGCCAGTAACAGTGCGCCTAATGTGGGTCAACCGTTCAGCTACACCATAACTGTGACCAACAACGGTCCAGATACCGCTACTGATGTTCAGGTGACCGATGGTATACCAGCTGGTTTAACCTTCAACAGTTACACAGCAAGTCAAGGTACCTATTACTATGCTACTGAAATATGGAATGTCGGACCCCTCGTTAGTGGTGCTAGTGCAGTGTTACAACTGTTTGTTACCCCTACAGCTTCTGTAGCCGGTACAACCGTAACTAAAAATGTAACGCTAATAAACACCAACCAAACTGCTAATGCAACTGTTGTTGTGCCTGCAGCTCCGGTATCTGATGTGACATTAACCAAAACCGCCAGTAACAGCTTGCCTAATGTGGGTCAGCAATTTAGTTACACCATAATCGCAAACAATAACGGTGCAGCCGACGCTACTGGTGTCCAGGTTACCGATATTATACCTGCGGGTTTAACCTTCAACAGTTACACCGCAAGCCAAGGAACCTACAACAGCGTAACCGGAATATGGAATGTCGGAACCATTATTAGTGGTGCCAGTGCAACATTACAACTGTTCGTCACCCCTACAGCATCTGTAAACGGTACAACAATAATTAACAATGCCACTATGCTATCGGGCCAAAATGCCAGTGCAACTGTTGTTGTGCCTGCAACTCCGGTATCTAATGTGACGTTAACCAAAACCGCCAGCAATCTTGCACCTAATGTAGGTCAACAGTTCAGTTACACCATAATCGCAAACAATAACGGTCCTGGTACTGCTACTAGTGTTCAAGTGACTGATATTATACCTGCTGGTTTAACCTTCAACAGTTACACCGCAAGCCAAGGAACCTACAACAGCGCAACCGGAATGTGGAATGTCGGAACACTTGTGAATGGTGCCAGTGCAGTGTTACAACTCTTTGTTACCCCTACAGCATCTGTAAACGGTACAACAATAATTAACACTGCAAATTCAACAGGACAATTAGTCACTGCAACCGTAGTTATACCAGCAGCCCCCACATCTAATGTGACATTAACCAAAACCGCCAGTAACAGCTTGCCTGTCGTAGGTGAGCAGTTCAGTTACACCATAACCGTGACTAATAACGGTTTAATTACCGCTACTGGTGTTCAAGTGACCGATGTCATACCTGCAGGTTTAACCTTCAACAGTTACACCGCAAGCCAAGGAACCTACAACAGCGCAACTGGAATATGGAATGTCGGAACACTTGCTAGTGGTGCCAGTGCAGTGTTACAACTCTTTGTTACCCCTACAGTATCTGTAAACGGTACAACAGTAATTAACACTGCAAATTCAACAGGACAATTGGTCACTGCAACTGTAGTTGTAACCGCAACTCCTGTGGCGAATGTGACATTAACCAAAACCGCCAGCAACCTTGCACCTAATGTAGGTCAACAGTTCAGCTACACCATAACCACAACTAACAACGGTCCAAATACCGCTACTGGTGTCCAGGTGACTGATATAATACCTGCTGGTTTAACCTTCAACAGTTACACCGCAAGCCAAGGAACCTACAACAGCGCAACTGGAATATGGGACGTTGGAACACTCTTGAATGGTGAAAGTGCAACATTACAACTCTTTGTTACCCCTACAACATCTGTAGCCGGTACAACCATAACTAATGTTGCAACAATAACTGCTCAAAACGAATTCAACCAGAACATTAACCTACCTGTAAACGTAACCATCAATATTCCAACAGAAACAAACAACGCAAACGCAGCAACCACAACCACCAACACTGTAGGAATGCAAACTACAGGAGCACCAATAGCCGGAATAGTCCTAGCCATCTTAATGGTACTCGGAGGATTTATAGGAACCAGGAAAAAATAACCACACCATACCTTTCCCCCATTTTTTTTTTAAATGAATATTAAACGAAGGTTAAAGCGAATTAAATTGAAGAAATATAATTTAAATATAAATCATCATCTATTTCTAAAGTGATTTCATCTCCTTCTTGTATATCTACAGCCTTAACCCACCCTGATGGAAGTATGACATGATATTTGCCGTTACAGTGAACTAGTCTGTGTTTTTCATCTTTCAACTCTCAAGAAATCAATTCCAGTCAATTTTACAATAGAGGGATTATTCACTTAAAAAAACTTTTGTTATGAGTAATTATTAGAAATTTCTATAATTTAAATAAAATGATGAATAATTTTAACCACAGGATTCATAAATTATTTAAGACTTGGAGTTATCAACTGAAATAGACAACACTGAAACCAACTATTATGCCATAATTGATATAATGGAGTTTTCCGAGAAAGCTATGGGGACGCCTTTGCTCGCTGGATGGGAAAAACATACACCCCCCCTTTCATTTGTATTCACCTTAAGACCTGTATTCAATTGTTGTACTACAGATGCAGGTTTGACATGTCTCCTGGGTCATTAAGAGTTTCAATTGCTAATCTCAGGGCTAAAGAATATAAGATCAATTGTGAAAAAATGTCGAAACTTTTAGAAACTATCTATGAACATTACATAAATGAAAAAAATTGATACAAGAATATTCATCTAAAATAATTAAGACAATAATGTTTAATTAAGAGGTTAAAAGACAATGATGGAAAATATTTACCAGCGTTCTCTTGATGGGGAGATCACCCGAGAAGATGCGATAAAACTATTAGACTCCAATCATTTCCAATTATTTGATATTGCTGACCAATTACGGCAAAAAATAGTGGGAGAAGAAGTTACCTTCGTAGCCAACCGGAACATCGACATCACCGATCACTGCATCATTGGATGTACATTCTGCTCATTCAGGGATAACATTGGATACGAGATGACCACTGATGAAATCTTAGAAAGCGTTAAAGAAGCAGTGAAGGTTAATGCCAGCGAAATATGCCTCTTCGGGGGTGTGATGCCCCACATGACAGTAGAGTTTTACAGTGACCTTTTTAGAGCAATTAAAGATAACTATGACATCCAGCTTCATAGTTTATCTCCAGTGGAAGTATACCATGCTGCTAAAGCATCCAATGTAACCATTGAAGAAGCATTGACATCATTTAAAGATGCAGGTCTTGATACTTTAACTGGTGCTTCAGCAGAGATACTGGTGGACAGTGTGCGGGCAAAGCTATGCCCTAACAAAGTTTCAACACAGGAATGGGTGGATATCATCACTGAAGCTCATCAAATTGGAATTCCCAGCACATCCACCATTATGTACGGCAGTATAGAAACCTGGGAGGACCGTATTGACCATTTACTTATACTCAGGGATATCCAGCGGGAAACCGAGGGGTTCACTGAACTGGTGCCCATGACATTCCTGGGGGAGAACAACCTAATGGGAGAACAATCTAATGGTGCCAGTGGCCTTGATGACCTGAAATTACATGCACTGGCCCGTATAATTCTGGGAAGGGACATACCAAATATTCAGGCATCCTGGATTAAAATTGGTACCCGGATGGCTCAGATGGCCCTCTCTTGTGGTGCCAATGATCTAGGCGGGACCATGATGGAGGATCTGATTTCCATTGCTGCTGGTTCATCCCACGGGGAATATCTTTCCCGGGACCAGATGCATACCACCATTAAAGGTATTGGTCGTATCCCTGCTGAACGTAACACCCTTTATGAGCGGGTCAACTGATATAACTCCTAATTTTTTTTACGTTCCCTGATTTCTTATTTTACAAATCTTACTTCTTTTATTACATTACTTCTTTTATTACTTTAATTCACACGAGATTTAAGACATTTGCCTAGTTTTGTATAAATTATTTATTCCCTAATTATTGATGTTATATTTGCGTTGTAAGAGTGAACAATGGAAAAACGAACAGGGAATAATTATTTATTCCAAACCATAATATCATATTTATGCAGCGGGAAAGTATTTACAAACGGTATATACCAGAATTCACACCTAATAAAGAAAATAGGATAGATGCCTACTGGTTTCTTTTTAATTCCCATAAAATGCTGGTAGAACTTTCTGATAACCAGGTTAAGATTCCATTTTCAAGGAATTTAGAAGAACTTAATATTTCACCAGGGAAGTCCCATTACCTGGGCACATTCAATGGTCATCCCTGTTATTCGGGGGAGCTTGAAAATGAAATAGATGCCACGGAGGGAATGGTTTTAAGGGATTTACGTTCACTTTATGAAGTGATGGACGAAGATCTCTATCTTCTAGCAGGCCGGGCTTCCCAGATCGCCAACTGGGATAGGACTCATCAGTTTTGCGGTAAATGTGGTAGTCCCACTGTGACTAAGGATGATGAGATGGCTAAGATCTGCCCTGAATGTGGTTTTATTAGTTTCACCCGCCTATCACCGGCTGTTATCACCGCCATAATCAATGATGGTAAACTACTCATGGCCCTGCACACCCGCACTCCAGGGGATATGTATGGACTCATCGCTGGTTTTGTGGAATCTGGTGAGACATTAACCGAAGCAGTCCAAAGGGAAACCATGGAGGAAGTAGGTTTAAAGGTGAATAATGTAAAATATTTCGGAAGCCAACCCTGGCCCTATCCCCACAGCCTGATGATTGCCTTCACTGCAGATTATGAAAGTGGCAAGATACAGGTGGATGGGAAGGAAATAATAGATGCCCAGTGGTTCAGTGCAGATGAACTTCCCTGGGTACCATCACAGATGAGCATTGCCGGGGAGCTTATTGAGTGGTATCTTGAAAATTACGGGATGGAAGACTAGGATAACCTTTTTCGATTTTCTTTTTATATTAAACTGTCTCATATTCTAAAAAAAGTTTAAAAAGAGGGATTATTAATCCCTCACCCTCTGATTATACTGCGCATCAGACTTTCCAGTTCTGAGGACTGGGTTTCCAGTTCCAAGTAATATCTGACTGAACGCGCAGTTTCGTTTTCCTGGCGTAGCAAGCGCATTTCTTCCAGTATTTGCAGTATTCTTAGATGTAAATCCTGCACATCTTTATACTTCCCTGAAGGTGCGCTTTTAAGGACCATTATCTGGTTATACAGATCCTGGTCCACACCAGAATCATTAAGTGTCTGGTTGTGATGCCCAGTTGAGTTAACACTCATATTAGTTGTTGTGTTACCAGAATCCATGGCATAAATGGGTAGGATCCAAAGGAGAACTACAAAAACGGTTATTATTGCTGTCTTTTTCCAGCCGTTATCACCTCCTCCTAATTGACATAATAAGATTAACTCTAGTTTAAAAATATTTTTTCCAAATTTACGCCCAAATTTCACCAGTTCACACCAACAGACACCTATAAGGTAGAATCTATAATAAATAATCATTACAGTCAAATAATGGTTATATAAAAAAAGCTCGGGTTTATAAAAAATAGCTCGGGAAATAATAGTACCTAATAGATTTATATGTTAAATATACCATATTCCATATATCGAAGTTTTGAATGTGTCAAATCAAGGTTTATAGTGATAAAATGGCTGGGGAGACAATTTTAGTGGTGGAAGATGAGGGAATCAGTGCCATTGAGATCCAGGAATGTTTACAATCCCTAGGATACCATGTGCCTTCCACTGCAAAAACAGGGAATGAAGCAATACATGAAGCATTCTCAATTAAACCGGATTTAATCCTTATGGATATTACCTTAAAGGGAGACATGGATGGTATAGATGCTGCCACCATTATTAAAAGTTTCATGGATATTCCCCTGATCTATTTAACTGCACTGGATGATGTGGAAACATTTAACCGGATGATTGACACTAAAGCCAACGCTTATCTAATCAAACCAATTGAAGAAGCAGAATTGCGTAATAATGTTCAATTAGCATTGAAAAACCATGAAACTAGACAAAAAGAACTAGCAGATGAGAAAAAGGCGGGGTTAAAGGATGTTCAGATATTTATGCGCAGTGCTCTGCCAGAACTGGTAACCAACATCCCCATCTCTGAGAGAAGTGTATTTCTCTCCCGTTTCATGCGGCTTTTCGAGCAGAATATGAAACCATTATTTCATCAGTATGTTAGAGAGAACAGCCAGGAAACCTATGATAGTCTCTCTGACGAGGATAAAATGAGGATGTATCTTTCCTGGATTTCACACCTATACGAAAACTTGGGCTTTAAGGTTTTAACACGTTCCAGAACAACCCTGGGGGCGATGACTGTTAAAAAATGTTCATGGTCACCAGCCCGACCTAAAGATGTCTTTCTATGCCTCATCTGCCAGAGTATTATGCAGCTAACCTACTCCTGGACCAATCTACCGGGAAGTGTTAAAGAAGAACCCACCACCGGTATCCTGCAATCAGTGTGCAAGTTCAATTATGATATGGACAGTACCATTCCCTAATTCTTTTATTATTCTAAATTTTTTGAAATTGTAATATTTATTTAAAAAAATGATTTTTCAGATATTTTTTATATCTACGAATCAAATATTTATTATATTCACAAATTAGATATTTCTTATATTCACAAATTTACAGGTTTCATGTGACACACCTCACAGGAATATGGATTAAATATATGGTGTTGTGAAACAATGCATTAACATATTTAAATGAATAATGATGGCGGTATTGATAAAAAAAATTTGGAAACATTATTGGCAAGTATCCCAGTAGCACAATACAAGTCTAAAGGGGATAATTAATGACAAAAAATAATGCGGGTTTGAAAGATTTAAACCGGGTTAATATTTTAGAAAATGAAATATCTAAGCTAAAAAATGAACTTGCATTTAAGGAGGAAATATTCGAAATTTCACCCAATTACATCCTCCTGATAGGGTTAGATGGTGAAATTTTAGAGGTAAATCATTCTGTTGCCAACCTTATTTCCCATATCAATAATAAAAACCCCACGCTACTTTCACATCTTGCAATCATACCTCCAGAAGAGTTTCATAAATACACTAATTCTATTGCTTTTATATTCAATAAAAAAACTAATAAGCCGTTTAAATCATTCTTTTTAGGTAATGAAGATGAAGTTCGGTATATTAAAGTATATATCTCCCCAGTTAAATCAGATGATGAGATAATAGCCATCTCAATCTTTGCAACTGACATCACCGATCTTAAATTAATGGAAGATTCACTACAAGAATCCCTTTCTCTTCAAAAAGCAACCATGGAATCCGTTGCTAATGGAATACTGGTGGTTAATAACCATGGAATAATAACCAGTTATAATCAGAAATTTCTGGAAATGTGGGGTATTCCTCCTGCAATACTTAATCCCAGATATGATGCATATCTCCTGGAACATGTGATGGATGAATTGAAAGATCCTTCCGAGTTTAGATCAAAAATACAAGAACTGTATCAGAACCCCAGAGAAATCAGCACGGACATAATAGAATTTAAGGATGGGCGTATATACCAACGCTATTCACAGCCACAGATAATAGGAAATAAGGTGATGGGAAGGGTGTGGAGTTTCACTGATCTGACCAACCTTAAAAAGACTAAAGAATCCTTACGGCAATCGGTTGCTTATTATAAAACCATCTTTGAACATAATGGAACTGCCACCATTATAATTGAAGAAGACAACACTATATCCCTGGCCAACTCTGAAACCGAAAAGATATTCGGGTACCTGCCTTATGAGGTAATGGGCAAAAAAACATGGCAGGACTTTGTGTTACCTGAATATCAGCCCAAAATGAGGGAATATCAGAAGTTAAGATCCAGTAATTCAATATCTACTCCTAATAGTTATGAATTCCGCATCATTGATAAACATGGGAACATTAAAGACATTTTTGCAAATGTTTGCCTCATACCTGGAACAAAAAGAACTTTAGCATCGATTTTAGATGTAACCGAACGTAACCAGGCACTGGCAAAAATAACCGAAAGTGAAAACAGGTACAGGACCCTTGCTGAAGCTGTGGAAGATTTTGTTTTTATCATCAACCTTGAAGACAACTTAGAATACATCAACGAATATGCATCGCGTAAATGGAAACTCAACCCTGATAAGGTACTGGGTAAACCCCGATGTGAATTATTCCCTCCAGAAACCAATGAATTACAGAGTAAATATTTGCAAAGGGTATTTGAAATCGGAAATACTGTGCGGGGCGAGAACCTGGTAACTATGTCCCCTGATTCCATGTGGCTGGACACCCTCCTCATTCCCCTTAAAAACCCAGATGGAAGTGTTGAAAAGGTTCTTGGTGTGGCCCGGGATATAACCGAGAGGAAAGAATACGAACTACTTTTAAGCAGGCAAAATGAAATCCACAGATCCATGGGAACTATTTTAACCGAAGCCATCATATCAGAAACTGAAGAAGAACTGAGAAAAACTTGCCTCACGGTTTGTGAAGACATCACAGAGAGTGAATTTGGTTTTATATGTGAAATAAACGCAGATAATGAATTCAACACCCTAATCTTTAGTGAATCACTACTTGAAAACTTTCAGATAAAAGATCTTGACTTTAATCCCATGCTTAAAAACTTCATGATCAATGATATCTGGGAACAGCTAAAAACTACCAAATATCCCATAATCTATAATGATCTTTCCACCCTTAATCTGGATTTTTTACCCGGAAATCATCCCTTCCTTAAGAATATTCTTCTGGCTCCTCTGTTAAGGAATGGTGAATTCATGGGTCTAATTGGACTGGGTAACAAGGAATCGGGCTATGATTTTTCGGATAGTAAAGCTTTGGGAAGTATTTCCACTACCATTGTTGAAGCACTGCTTAGAAAACGGGCTGAAGAAAAATTAAAAAAGGCTTTAAATGATAAGGAAATGCTGGTCCGGGAAATTCACCACCGCACCAAAAACAACCTGATGATCATGGCCAGCTTACTAAACCTCACCTCTGCAGATATTGAAGATGAACAGGCCAAGGAGATATTCCGACAGATTCAGACCCGGGCCAAGTCCATGGCACTTATCCACGAGAAACTCTATAGATCCGATAATTTTAAAAAGATCAACTTCGGAGATTACATACGTCACCTAGCCCGTGACCTTTTTAATTCCTTTTTAAGATATCCCGAGCGGGTGGAACTGGTAATGGAACTGGAAGACCTGAATCTAGATATTAACACCGCCATTCCATTGGGCCTCATATTAAACGAACTTTTAACCAACTCCATGAAATATGCGTTCCCCAATGGAGAATATGGAACCATAACCATTGAATTTTTCAAAAAAGCTGAAAACTACGTGATGATAGTGGATGATGATGGGATCGGACTGCCCCCCGACTTGGACGTTCAGAAAACTGATACTCTTGGATTACAACTTGTTAAAAATCTCATCGGACAGATCGAGGGAGATATCATGGTTCACCAGGAGGGAGGAACTCAAATAGTCATCACCTTCAATGAAGATGAATATCTGTCGTAGAAATGGTTTGTGAATATCTATTTTTAAATTTAATTCATTTTAAAAAATTCTAATCATCCCCCTCAATTTAACCCTTTTCAAGTCTTATTTTTCCAGTTAGTTTAATATACAGGAAAATAAAAAATGTTTCTTGAGAAGCTTGGAGGAATAAACATGTCAACTGATGATAATAACGGGTTAAAAGTATTATTAAAAAATTTAACAGATGATGATCCTGAAAAAAGAAAAGAATCTGCAGAAAAGTTGGGTGAAACAGACAATCCAGATGTTATTGGACCATTAATCACTGCACTGGAAGATGATAATCCTCAAGTTAGATTCACATCCGCTAAATCACTGGGTAAAATTGGTGAACCCGCCATTGACTCACTGGTTGCCATATTAAAAAATGATGAGGGAAATATCCGCAGGTACGCCACTTTGGCCCTTAAGGACATTAAAAACGATACTGTGGTTGACCAGTTGGTGGAATCCCTTTCTGATAAGGATTGGAGTGTGCGAAAGTTCGCCTCCAAGGCACTGGGCGAGATAGGCAGTGCTGCTGCAGTGGACCCACTTATTGATACTCTTACTGATGAAGATTGGGGTGTAAGGGTAGCAGCAGTTAAGGCACTGGGTGATATTGGAGATGAACAGGGTATTGACCCCATTAAGAAAGCCCGTCGTGCTGCTACGGGGGATAAAGAATTTAAAAAGGCATGCAATAAGGCCTTAAAAAAGATTCAGAAATAAACTTCTGGATCAAAGTTTTTTTTTTATTTAAATAGAATTTTAGTTAGTAACTCTGCCCTTAGTTAAGCTGGCCCTTAGTTAAGCTGGCCCTTAGTTTAAGATGCCCTTTAGTTTAAGCTAGCCCTTTAATCAAACTTGCCACATTTTTATTTTTCGTTGGTCCATGTCATTATATATTCCATAACCCCTGAATCTCCATTAGCTTGTTCTTTGCAAACGACAAAACCACATTGCTTAAAGAAATTAACTGCATTTCTGTTTTTTATATAAACACCCACTTCTAAACGCTGATATAAAGATTTACAGTCATCAAGTAGTTGTTTACCTATACCCTTCCTTTGATACTCTTCTAAAACAAATAATGCACCAATAAATGAATTGTTTCTAATACTAACAAATGCTTTAATCACATTATATTCCTTATAAATAAAGGTTGTGGAAATAGGAAGATATTCGTCTTTAACCAAGTAATATCGGTCAATCCAGTGTTTTTCTGGTATGAAGCTGTGGGCTGTGATTGTTGTATTTAACCATAATTCCATAACTTCCATTGGTTCATAATCTTCTAATTGTTTAATCATATTTATGTGCCTTATGTCTCATGGTTCCAACAACTTGCTTTAAACAATTATAAGGTATTTTTTTCACTTATTTATCCTACTTTTTTTTGTTAAAATTATTCAAATCAATCTAATTTCTTTAGTTGATATAGGTCAGTTCGTCGGTTTTTAAGGAGGGGAAGCTCCTGCCGAATTTTTGTGATCATTTTTAAGTCAATGGGAATATATATTATTTCCTCATCTGTTCCTGCTTCTTTTAAAACTGTTCCCCATGGATCAGCAACCATGGAATGACCGTAAGCTACATATGCAACATCAGGATCCCTGGCTGGTGAGGCAGCAGCCATGAAAACCTGGTTATCCACAGCCCTAACCCGGATTAATGGTTTCCAGTGGGCAGGTCCGGTGGTGAGGTTGAAAGCTCCGGGTACAACTATCAGCTGAGCTCCTTCCAGCACCATCAAGCGTAATAATTCGCTGAAACGTATATCATAACAGATACAGATCCCTATTTTACATAGGGGTGTGTCCACTACTGTGATCTGGTTACCGGCAGTGAGGGTTGTTGATTCCTTGAAATTAATTTCCCCAGGCACATCAATGTCAAAAAGGTGAACTTTACGGTGGACTCCTATAATCTCACCCTGGGGGTTGAAGATGAAGCTGGAATTGTAGACATTTCCGTCATGTTTTTCAGGGATGGAACCAGCCACAATATAAACACCACCCTGTTTTGCAGCTTCAGAAACAGCATCTAATGTGATACTGTCCCCCATTTCCTCCGCATACTCTGGGAAAAGGGAGGTTTGATAGGGACAATTCCACATTTCAGGTAATATCACCAGATCCGATTGCAAGGCAGCTTCACTGATCATGGCCAGTGCACGGGCAATGTTCTCACCCTTATCCTCCACTACTTTCATCTGACACAGTGCTACTTTGAAATTGTCTTTCATTTTACCATTCCCACCCATAAATACCAATCTAATCCTGTTTATAACCTAATTTTAAGTTAAAGTCTGAAAAATATTTGTAAATGATTATAATGATTTTTTACTACCGAAACCCATTATAACAATTTTAACCTTAATAGATAATAACACACTGAAGCTTATAATTTTAATATTGACACTAATTTAATATTGATACTAACCATTTATTTACCATTTCCATTGGGAGATTTATTATTTCTTTCAATTAAAACCATTAAAAGTATCATCTATATTATAGTTTAGAGTTATGGCTTCAGTTAATTGAAGCAGTATGGCCGAATAATACATGCTAAAGGAGTAATGTTATATGAGCTGTTACCTAAGACACATGAAAGATGTTCTAAACGAAGCAGATTTACATCCAGAAGACAAGAAGGAACGTAAAGAAGTGGACCTTACCATTCGGAAAGTGGTAGGGATGAAAGCCGATGATAAATGCAATGTGGTCTGGAAGGAAGTTAAAATCTGGATTCATGATGAAGATAAAAAGAAACAATTAACTGCTGAGTTAAAAGCATATTAAAGCTCTATTTTTTTTTATTAGAATTTAATATAAATTATTTAATTAGATTAATTATTTTTAACCAATAAACTAAATAATTAATTATTAATAATTTCATGTGCTTTTAATTGGATTATTAAACCTAATTCCTGAAGTTTCTCAGTCAGTGTTATTGTAAACACCTGAATACTCTAAAAAAGTCAGCATATACTGGTATGAAAGTTCAACACTTCCAGGATCCGTACTGTTATGGGACGATAAAACTTCACACACCACCGATGTGATTCCATTACGGTTGCTTACTGTGGAAAGAACACCAGGGTAGGGTCCAACCTCCAATAATGGAGATCCAGTTCTATTATTAATATAACGGGCTAATTCTAGACTTTTAGGATTTTTAGGATCGTAAATTATGCAATTTTTACCAGGAATATCATTAGGTTGAGCAGAATGAAAATCAACCAGCATGGTAACATTACTATTCAAAGAAGCGTTGATAATACTATTTAAGGGAGTCCCTGGATTATTAGCAACTCGATCCGGATCTGTCCCGTTGTTTAGGCGGGTGCAGGTTGCAGTGTTGTTGGGAATAGCAAAAGGGATGATGTACACAGTTCCGTTTATCTGTTTCCCATTAAGGTGGTTGATAAGATTGGTTAAAGCAATCTGAGAGGGTAATTCAGCCCCGTGAACCCCGGCAACCAGCATTACTCTGGGTTGGCTACCATCACCAAATATAATCAAAGGAGAGCCTTTTTTAGCTGCTTCCATTAGTTCACATATTACCGGTGTTTTGTTGATGTTCTTCATCAGTACAGTATTATTGGACACATCTCCCCCGATAGAGTTATCTATAACCATTATTTTATAATTAGAAGAACTTTTAACCTCTGATCCATTGACAAGTAATGTGGTTTGAGAGGGGGAATAGTTGGTTATAATAAAGCCACATAAAAATAAGACGACAAGTGCCCCTATCACCAATAATTTCTTATTGACCATCAGGATTTTTCGACTATTCGATCTGGATTTTTTCCTAGGACGTAATGATGGCCTCTTTTTCATTAAACCCCCCGAATAGATTTTAATAATTATCAGTGCCTGATTAGCTATTATATTTATGTCTGATACTATAAATAGAAAAATACTTACCATCCAAATTTTATTAAAACTATTTCAATAAAACTACATTCAATAAAATTAAACTAATTCATTAAAATTAAATGGATTTATAACCATATTTTAAACCAATTACATAACAGTTGGGGGATAATTATGTTTGAAGAAGATTTAAGAGTTTATAACTTATTTATCAGCCATAATGGAGAGGGAGATGAGGAGTATCTTACCTTTATCCAGAGATTAATCGAAGCTCCGGACTTTGAATGGGAAGACCATGGTGTGCCTGGTGAAAACACTCCAGACCAATTAAAGCAACAAATTGAACCAGCAGACGCGGTGGTTATACTCACCGGACTTTACTCCCATCACCATGATTTACTACAAACACAGGTTGATATTGCCCAAGAGTTAAAAAAACCCATCATTCTCATTCGCCCCTATGGTATGGAAGAAGTACCTGGGGACTTGGAGAAAATTGCTGAAGGTGTGGTGGGATGGAACCGGGTGTGTATAGTAGAGACGATCCAGGAGTCTTTAGAGTTGTAATTTAAGGCAGGTATACTATTTTTTTAATAAGATATGCCCTATTATTTAGAAAATTTTCCAAACACGACCAAATATCATTTTTTTTATCTATTAGATATTGCAGACCAATCCAAACTTGATTTTATTATATTAAAATTGCGATTTGTTGTAAAATAAATTTGCTTAAATTAACTTAATAAATAGAGCAAATATAATTAAATATATGGTTGATTGTATGACAGATCAAACTGAACAAAAAATTTTAGAAGCTGCGTTAAAATTATTTAGTGAAAAGGGCTATGCTGGAGCTACTACTAAAATCATAGCAGCCAAAGCTGGTTTTACTGAGATGACTTTATATACAAAATTTAAAACTAAACAGAATCTTTTTGATCAGGTTATGATTTATGGCAAAAGACAATTGAATGAAGATGCATCTTCCATTTTATTTATTGATAAGGAATTTGAAGACCCCTTGGACTTTTTAGAAACTTACGTTAGAAATTTGGAGAAATTTGTCTGGAATAATTTGGAATTCTTCAAATTAGGGTTTAATATAGAGAGGAAAATAGCTGAACAGTTCCTGATGGAAGGTTCATATGATTTCAGTAAATACATTGAAAAAAATATTCCTAATCAGAAAATAGATTATATGGCTTTCACACTTACAATATTCTCATTCGTATACATGTACAATCTCGGAAAGTACCACGGCCGCCAGGACACAAGCATTGATGATATTTTAGATAAATTCATTTATAATCTTTCCTTGTCCATTCAATAATCCCTGGAAAAATTCTTAAATCTGTAAAATGAAATGTTTTTTTTAAATTCGACTTGTTAAAACTGAATTTTTCCTATCAGGGATATGATAATTACACTGCAGATCTAACTGCAGTTGTTGCTCCAATCAGCTTAACTGTTAACTGTCCCAGTGGCTATAATGAGGATACTGTGGATATAACTGCCACACTAACCGACACAACACAAAACACTCCAATAGCAAATAAATCAGCGACCATCACAGTAAACAGCCAAATATACACTGCCAACACTGATAATTTTGGTCAGATTACCTGGAATTATTTTATCAACAACATGGCAACACAGGACTACAATATAGCAGTGTCCTTTACCGGAGATACACAACACGCAGCCTCCAATGGAACTGGAACCCTAACAGTCGATCTGATTCCAATTACTATAACCGTTGAGAATGTCCGTGGGAACAAGGATGAAACAGTCACTCTAAGTGCTGTTTTAGTTGACCACCATGGTAATCTTTAAACGGTGCAACTGTGGAGTTCTGGATTGACAGTGTTAAAGTTGGTGAAAGCACAACAGGTACAGATAAAATAGCTACATTGGATTATAAAATCAGTCAAACACCTGGAAATCATGTCTTGCAAGCGATATTCGATGAAACAACAATGTATCAGGGATGTAATACGACTGAAGAGTTATACGTGCCTAAATCAGACCTCTACATCCAGATAACCGGTGATAAAAACAATCCACAGTAGGTGAAACATTCACCTTAACTTACAAACTTGGAAACAATGGACCAGATGATGCATTAAACGTTACCATAACCATGCCTATACCTGATGGCTTTGTAATATCCAGTATTAGTGGTGATGGAACCTGGACAATCGTTGGAAATACCATAATTTGGACCATGAAAAACGTGATAGTCGGCGACCCCTTCCTTTACATCTCGGGATGGACCACAGGACCAGGAATCTACCTGTTCAGTGCATCAATCGCCTCAGACACATTCAGCAACAGCAGAGGAGTTAATTCCCTCAGTTTAAACTCAGTGCCACAAGTAAATGCTGCAAGCGTAACCAGCAACACCGTTGGAATGCAAACCACATAGCACCAGTTGTGCCATTGGCTTTAGCGTTACTCGGAGTAGTCGGTGGATTAATAGCTATACGGAAAAAACAATAAGGGATCTTATCCCTTTTCTCCACTTTTTATTTTTAATTTCAATAAGTAACCCATTGACTTATAAAAAGTATCTATTGTAGAGGAGTGTCCAAGAGACTTTAGATGATTAAGAGAGTTAAAGTAAAATATTAAATAATATTGAATAACGCTTCCTATTTCATAAATCGATTTTTTCTCCATTTTAACATTTCTACTCCAGATTAACAAAGCTTAACACCACTTTTTCAGACTGCATCATTTACACTTTGTGACACATGTCACTAAAAATTTTATTTTTATTATTGATTTGTGAATACAATGATCATATTAGCGGGGAAAATTGTAAAAGGAGGTGACAAAGAAACATGATCAAAAAAACAAAATATATGAACTACCGAATTATTCTCATTTTAGGCTTATTAATAATATTCGCAGGGACTATTTCTTCTTCCAGTGCAGCCAACACCATCTATGTTAATAATGCTACTGGAAACGACGATTATGATGGAACCAGCGCCACTGTGACCAGTCCAACAATGGGTCCCAAAGCAACCATTCAAAACGGTACTGATACTGTGGAACTGGATGGAACGGTTAATGTGGCTGATGGAATTTACAAAGAAGCGGTAGTTATTAACAAAAATGTGACCCTCCTCGGACAAAGCCAAACTGGAACTATAATAGACGGATATGACACAGTAAGACCTTTAACCATAAACAGTGGCATAGTAACCCTGATCAATTTCACCATACAAAACGGTATTTCAACTGATGGTGGTGGAATCAGTAACATGGGTGATTTAACCATCACATACACTACCATAAAAGACAACACCGCAACCAGCACAGAAGAAGATGTTTATGGTGGAGGAATCTACAACGAAGGTACTTTAACCGTAACTAACAGCATTATAAGCAACAATACTGCCACCGGAACTAACAATGCATATGGTGGGGGAATCTACAACTCGGGTACACTAATGATCAATAATAGCGTTATAACCAACAACAGCGCAACCACTACTGATGGATATGCTGATGGTGGAGGAATCAGCAACGAGTTTGGTACTTTAATCATTAATAACAGCATTATAACCAACAATACCGCATCCACCACTGGATCAGGGGGAGATGTTTATGGTGGAGGAATCAGTCATTCATTTATTGGTTATTTAACTATCAATAACAGCATCATAAGCAACAACACCGCCACTGGATCAGGGGGAGATGTTTATGGTGGAGGAATCAGCAATTGGGGTGCTTTTATAACGATTAATAATAGTACCATAACAGAGAACACCGCCACTGGAACAAACAATGCTTATGGTGGAGGAATCAGCAACAATGGTGATTTAACCATCATAGACACTATTTTAAAAGACAACACCGCCACCAGCACAGGGGATGTTTATGGTGGAGGAATCTACAACATGGGCGATTTAACCATCACCAAAAGCACCATTACCAACAACACCGCCACCGGGACAAACAATGCCTACGGTGGAGGAATCTGCAACCAGGATTATGGCACTTTAACGGCGAATTTTAACCGTATAGTAAATAATTCACCTAATGCAATATACATAGACCCACAATCTGTTAATGCAGATGTTGAATATAACTGGTGGGGTTATAACAATCCCCAATTTGAAACATTAATCCAAGGAACCTCTCCCACTAGATGGCTCTACATGACTATGACTGCAGATCCAGCAATCCTCAATAATGAAGAAACCAGCCAAATAATTGTGAGTTTCAACAACTACACATCTGATGGAACCAATTACACTCCCCTACCTGAACCTTTGGCTGGACATATACCAGATGGCACCCCTGTGAATTTCCAAACTGACCTGGGAACTATAGGTAGTAAGAGTATTAACAAGACCACAGTTAATGGAATTGCCACTGCAACTTTAATTGCCAGTGAACTTGCAGGAACCGCCCATATCAACGCTACTACAGACAGTCAACCCATTTACGTGAATCTGCTCATAAATCCTAAATCCAGTGTTTACCTGAACATAACACCAGACAAAATTAACCCTGTTGTAGGTGATACTGTAACTTACAGATTCAAAGTGGGAAATAATGGTCCAGATTCCGCTGAAAATGTAGTTTTGACCTACAAAATCCCTGATGGACTGGTATTTGTGTGTGCTAATGACAACATTGGAAACAAGTGGACTTACGACCCTAACACAAGAACAATCACATGGAACCTGGGAACAGTGCCTGTAGGAGATCCTGACCTTTGGGTATCCTTCCTATACACTGCAGCAGGCGAATACAAAATCGATCCATTACTCAGCACAACAACCTACGACCCGGATCTCAATGCCAATACCCAATCAATAACAGTTCACGCAGAAACCGCCACAATATCCGGCGTAAATGCATCAACCACTAACACAGTAGAAATGCAAAATACAGGATTACCTATTGCAGGAATAGTATTAGCCATCCTAATGGTATTTGGTGGAATTATCAGCACCTGGAAACAACAATAAAGGGGATCAGCATCCCTTTTCCCCAAATTTTTTTATTTTTAATCAATCTAACCATTGACTTATCAAAAGTGTCTATTGTAAAATCTATCAGAAGTCTTTAAAAAAGAATAAATCGTTTAAATTTTTTTATATATGCTCTAAGTTTATTTGAATAATGAAATATTCCCGATTTATCTGATTTTAGGGCAAATTAATAGTTAATATTGATAAATTTTTCTATTTTATCATTGATGGATGCTTTATTATATACTAACAAGTAAACAATATTTCAATGCGAATTGTTATTGATTTAATGGGCATAAAGGAGGTGAAAAAGAACTTGAAAAAAAAATCAACCAATAATAAACATTACAAATACCATTTAATCCTACTTCTCAGCATTACAATCTTCACCTTAGCTATTGTTTCCTCATCCAGTGCAGCCAACACCATCTACGTGAACACCACAGGAAACGACAGCTGGACAGGGAACAGTTCCACACATATAGATGGAACTGATATTGGTCCCAAAGCAACCATACAAAACGGAACCGATACCGTAGATCCCAATGGATTTGTTTACGTTGCCGACGGAACCTACCAGGAACACATATCTATTAACAAAAATTTGAACCTCATAGGACAAAGTTTAGCAAATACAATCCTCGATGGAACACAGAACGGACGACCACTAACCATTTACTCTGGAACCGTGAATATAACCAACTTCACCATAATCAACGGAACCATTGGAACACCAGCAAGTGGTGGGGGAATCTATAACCTGGGTAGGTTGACTTTGACAAACTGTAACATCAACAACAACACTGCAACAGCCTCCAATACTCTTGCTATGGGTGGGGGAATCTGCAACCTTGGTATTTTGACCATAAATAGTTGTAATGTCAATGATAACAAAGCCAGAGCCACCGGTGGATCCGGTTATGCTTATGGTGGAGGAATCTACAATCAGGGTACTTTGACAATGACAAACTGTAACATCAACAATAACACAGCCACAAGCAACGGTGTTACTCTGGGTGGAGGAATTTGCAACCTCGTTGGTACAGTGACTATGATAAACTGTAGTATCATTAACAACACCGCCACATCCACTGCTTCACTGGCTATGGGTGGAGGAATTTGCAACTACTATGGTAATACATTGACAATGACCAGTTGTAACATCATCAATAACACAGCCACAGCCACCACACCAGTATTAGCATGGGGTGGAGGAATCTACAACCAGGGTACTTTGACTGTGAATTTCAGTCGGATAGTTGGTAATACTCCTCAAGCCATCTACAACTTAGCTACGGTTAATAGTTTAGAAGATAATTGGTGGGGTTCTAATAATCCTGTCTTCAGCGCTTTACTGTTTAATGTTCTAGACAGTACTCATACCAACTGGCTTTACCTGACAGTTAATGCCACACCAAACATTATCGATAATGGTGCGACCAGTTTAATCACAGCCAGTCTCAACAACCGATGCAACGGAATTACAGTAACGCCTTTTGTACCCACCGGAAACAACCATATTCCTGATGGACCAGTACAATTAGACATATACTCCTGGGGTAGTTTCATTAACCCTGGAACCCTTCCAACCATCATCTTAAACATAGTAAATGGAACTGCAAATACCACATTTTATGCCAACGGAGGATTAGCGCCTATTGATGGTTTAGTAACCATCAACGGCACATCAGATGGATATACTACCAACGATCTTGCATCTGCCACTCTCACCATCAATAAATCAGCTCACTTGAACATCACCCCAACAGCATCAAACACAGTTATTGCAGGAACACCCATAAACTACACTATAATCATCAAAAACGAAGGACCAGATGATGCTACTAATGTTTCATTTACAGACACCTTCATAACAGGGAGCAGTGCTTTTAACAGTGGAACACTGTACTATCGTTACAAAACCAATGACGATGTTAATTGGATTGAAGGTGATTGGACTGATCTCAGCAATCCACTTACCCTGAACCTAGGGACCATCCTAAATGGTAAAAATGCTACCATCCAGATCAATGGAACCATCAACTCATCAACTACCCAGGGAACTATTATCAACAACACAGCAACTACCAATACTACCACTACCCCCGGAGATAAGACTGCAAGCAAAGAAACTATTGTAAACACACAAGCAGATTTGAATGTGACTAAAACCGGGCCAGAAACAGCTATAGCCGGCACACAAATCACCTACACCATCACCGTAACCAACAACGGA
>Ga0209340_1001170_pt1 | contig 20654 bp, 19 predicted proteins | sample EPASupsiteSAE323_FD_187266 | JGI IMG/M metagenome (GOLD analysis project Ga0209340, IMG submission 187266) | Bioremediated contaminated groundwater from EPA Superfund site, New Mexico - Sample SAE3-23 (SPAdes) (version 2) | ecosystem: Environmental > Aquatic > Deep subsurface > Groundwater >... | reverse complement strand
AGCGCCAGCAACGCGCATGCAAAAAGGGCATACGAAAACTTACCCATCATCAATCAACCCCTATTTTTTGATAATCAGGTATGGGCTGATGTTATAAATCTTTACCGCAGGGGGGTGCTTTCTGCTGCAACCGGGTGAGCGATGGGTCTCCACAGCTTCATTTTGCAGTCGGCGGGGCGTTCCTTGTTCTCAGGTATTTCTGGACAAGTTCCCTGTCGGACTTTGTGAGCCTGATTGTGTTCGTCTTTATTTTCAATGCGGTGTCCGGGATTTCAAGGACGGTTCCCGGCTTGTGCGCGTTCGGCTTGAATCCCGGCATGTCGTCGCGGTGCACGAAGTAAACTGCGGGGATGCCGAAATTCTTCCCGACCGTCGGCTCTGTTATCCTTACCTGCAAAAGATGCCCCTGGGTCTGGTTTTTTTTGTTGACCGGAGTTATCTTGTCCAGCACGACTATCTGCCCGTCCTTTTTCTGGAACGTCTCGAACTGTTTGCGCGTTTCTGCAAGTTGCCTTGCCGTGCGGATCAGCTCTTCCTGCTGCCTTAGGATGTGCTCGGCGTACGGTTCAAATTCCTTGCCGTTGTTTGCCCTGCCTTTCGGGTTTTCCACCTGCCTCCAGCCTGGGGGTATCGTCGTGTGCAGCGGGTCGTATTCCAGGTCCCCGTGCGTGTGGAAGAAGACGTACCCGCCGGGTTTTCCGTTCGTGAAGTAGTCGACCACCCTGTCGTTTCTTGCGTGCTGCGGCGAGTTCGGGTCCTTGTCCTTGAGCGTCTTAAGAGAAAGGACGTCCCGTTCCTTTTCGTAGCTCTTGTGGTCTGCGAGTATTTGCTGCGCCTCGCGTGCGCTTGTCGCGTGGAAGAACAGCCCCCTGACGATGTTCCTTGACCCGCCGTTTTTTTCGCTTACTGCCCCAAGCGGGGCGAAATAATACTTTCTTTCAGGTGCGCGGGCAGGCGTTGGGACGGGTGTCATGCAATCTACATCGCACGCAGTTTTTTTATGCGTTCCTGCACCGGTGGGTGGGTCGCGAAGAGGCCGTCGAGGCTCGACTTGACAGGGTCGAAAAAGAACAGGTGCGACACCGCCTCGTTGACCTTCATGTTCCCCTTGTTGTTGCCTGAAATCTTCTCAAGCGCGCTTGCCAGGCCCTCGGGGTAGCGGGTGAGCCGCGCTCCGCTTGCGTCGGCAAGGTACTCGCGCTTCTGCGAGATTGAGGCCTGTACTATGCGCACGATGATTGGAGCGAATATCGCAAGCACGATGCCTATTATGATGAGCACGCCGGAGCCTCCACGCGAGTCGTTGTCGCTTCTTCCCCGTGTCCCGCCGTACCACATCGAGCGCGTGAGTATGTCCGCAAGGATTGCCACAAGCCCCACCATCACCGCAACTATCATGGCGAAGCGGATGTCGTAATTGGAAACGTGCGAAAGCTCGTGCGCAGCAACGCCCTCAAGCTCGGTGCGGTTAAGCCTGTCGACTATTGCCGTTGTGAATGCGATTGACGAATGTTCAGGGTCGCGTCCGGTTGCAAATGCGTTCATCTCCGTGCTTTCGATGATGTAAATCTTGGGCTTCGGTATCCTTGCCGCTATGCACAGGCTCTCGACTACGTTGTTGATGAACGCGCCCTTCTGGGTGTTGGTGTCAATGGGCTTTGCGTTCGTGGACGCGAGCACGATTTTGTCGCCGTAATAGTATGATGTGAACATGTAGAGGGCTACAAAGACCAGGCCGATTGTAATCGATACTCCTGCGTACGCGGGGTCCCAAAGCTGGGCAATCACGTAGATAAGTGCGCACAGGAAAAGGAAAACAACGCCCACTAGCAGGTAGGATTTTACTTTGTTGCTTGAAATCTCCGACTGGAAGTTGGTCCTAAAGCCGGGGTCGGGCTCTATGCGCGTGGATTTTTGCATTTTCTAAAACACCAGCTGTTAAAATAAAAGTTGAAGAAAAAGGAAAGGACGGAATGCCTTTGGGCATCCCTAGTCCTTGAGGAGCTTGGCAACGTCCGGCGCCTTCTGCGCTGCCTTGTCGGCCTCGAAGTACGGCCATTTGTCCGACTTGTAGCCGAAAAGCTGTGCAAAGAACGAGCCTGGAATCATGGTTGTCATGTTGATGTATTGCTGCACAGTGTACTGGTAGGTCTGGCGTCCGTATTTTATCTTGTCCTCGATTCCTGAAATCTGCTCCATCACGACCTGCATGCTCTGGTTGGATTTCATCTCAGGGTATGCCTCGGCGCGTGCGTAGAGGTTTCCAAGCAGCGAGCCCACCTTCTGGTTGGCCTTCATCTTGCCTGCCATCCCGGTAGCCTTGAGCGCTTCCTCGCGAGCATTGGAGATGCCGACGAAGAGTTCCTTCTCCTGCTTCATCACGCGCTTTGCAACCTCGACGAGGTTGGGAATGGTGTCAAGCCTCTGCTGGAGCAGCGGCTCGATGAGCTTCCAGTCGGCCTGCGCCTGGTTGTTCAGGCCGACGAGCGCATTGTAGTAGTATAGCGCAAGAACTGCGATGATTACTATTATCCCAATGACAATCCATTCAATCATTCGAATCCACCTTTTCGGGCGTATTTTTCCCGTATTACCCTTTAGAGTTCCGCGGATTTAAATCGGTGCATTAGCTTCGCCTGTTGGCAAGGGGCCGCCGCGGATTTTTCGCGTTTTCGGGTGGTAATACCTTCTCACACACTGCGCGCCACCAATCATTAAAATTATAAACCGCCGGCCACACTCTACTTATCCTTATGGCAAGCACAATCGGCATCGCAGCGGTTCCCGCCTCGACCAGCTTGCGCTTTGGATATTTCTATTTCTACTTTGCCTAGAGCAGAGAGTTCAACTGGACTTTCCTGCTTTTCGCGCTTTGGGTTGGCAACTCAAAACGCGTCCGGGGTTCTTCCAAGACTAAACTAGACTATATCGTTTGTCTTTCGCTTGTCTTGGAGCCAGTTTCCTTCCGGGTTTTTTCCCTACCAGAAAAAAAAGAACAGCAAAAGAGGTACGAGGAAAATGTTGGTAAAGATGAAGCACGGCGCGTGCACCGAACAGATTATGCGCGTCAAAGATTCTGCCGAACGTTCGGGCCTGCGCACAAAGGACATCCACACTGCCGCAGGCTCGCTTGTAATCGGCTTTGTAGGCGACGACTCGGCGTGCCCGCTTGGCATCGAGGTCCTTGAGGGTGTGGAGTCGGTTGAGAAGGCAAAGCACCCGTTCAAGCTCGCATCCAGGCAGTACCAGGGCCATGACACGATTGTGCGTGTCGGCGGCGATAGCGTACAAATAGGCGGCCAGAAAGTCGTTGTCATAGCCGGGCCTTGCGGAATCGAAAGCGAGGACCAGCTTATGGACGCGGCGATTTCCGCAAAGGAGTCAGGCGCAAAGATTTTGCGGGCCGGCTTGTTCAAGCCGCGCACCTCGCCGTATGGCTACCAGGGTGTCGGGCTTGCCGGGCTGAGCATCCTTGAGAATGTGCGAGACGAAACCGGGATGCTTTTGGAAACCGAGGTCCTGCACACCGACCAGATCAAGATGGTCGAGCCTTTCGTGGACATGATACGCATCGGGATGCGCAACATGCAGAATTTCGATTTGCTCCGCGCAGCTGGCCGCAGCGAAAAGCCGGTAATACTCAAGCGCGGCGCCTCCGCAACGCTTACAGAATTCCTGCTTGCTGCGGAATACGTTCTCAACGAGGGCAACCCCAACGTGGTGCTTTGCGAGCGCGGCATCCGCACGTTCGTAACTGACACGCGAAACACGCTTGACTTGAACAGCGTTCCATTGCTCAAGTCGATGACGCACCTTCCGGTGATAGTTGACCCGTCCCACGGCACGGGTGTATACTCGCTGGTCACGCCGATGTCGCGCGCCGCAATCGCAGCTGGCGCGGACGGCCTGCTAGTTGAGATGCACCCACACTCGGAGACCGCGCTTTCGGACAAGGCCCAGCAGCTGTCGCCAGCTGACTTCCAGGACCTGATGAAGCAGGTATCCGCGATCGCGGGCGCAGTGGGACGTACGATGTAAAAGGAGGATTGTGTTGCGTTGCCAAAGCTTTTCGTGCAGACAAAAACAGAGCCGCACCTGTCGACCATTTGTGTCGACGTTTCGGTGGAGGATGCGGCCGGGGTCTGCAAGGATAACAAATACTCCAAAGTCGGAGTGGTCTTTTCCCACAACACCGACGGCGTTGCAGCACGAGTCATCAGCTCGATGAAAAAAGCGGGCGTCGCTGTTGAGAAAATATGCATCGACGACGGAGAGAAGAGCAAAGGGATAGAGAACGCAACCAACCTCCTTTTGAAGATGAAGCTGGCCGGGTTGGACCGCCACTCTGCGCTAGTAGCAGTTGGCGGCGGGGTTCTTGGGGATGTCTCAGCGTACGCTGCATCCACTTACATGCGTGGAATTCCCATAGTGCAGGTGCCAACCACGCTGCTTGCGATGGTGGACAGTTCGGTAGGTGGAAAGACAGGAGTTAACCTGGACGGCAAGAACATGGTAGGCACGTTCCATCCCGCTGACGCAGTCATAATAGACTTTTCAACTCTTGACACGCTCCCTGCAGAGGAATACCGCCAAGGGCTCGCGGAGATTGCAAAGGCCGCGTGCATCGGCGACGAAAAACTGTTTGCACTCCTTGAGTCGAGTGCCAAAAAAATCCGGGAACGAGACTCGGCAACACTGGCGCTTGTCGTGGAGGCAGCGCTCAAGGTAAAGGCAAAGATTGTGGAAAAAGACCCGCGCGAGTCGGTTTCCAACCATTCCGAAAGCTCGCGGATGTTCCTCAACTTCGGCCACACTTTCGCCCACGCAATAGAATCAGAATCGGGTTATTCCGTCCGGCACGGCGACGCTGTTGCAATGGGAATGGTTGCAGCTGCGCATGCGTCAAGCGGGCTTTGCGGCCTGGCAAAAGGCGATGTGCTTAGGATACGGAAGATGCTTTCCGGCCTGGGGATGCCTACTGCAATCTCACAAAACCCGGAGAATCTCCTTGTGCGCATGAAATCGGATAAGAAGAACCGTGCAGGCGAAATCACGCTGGTACTTTTGAAGTCAATAGGCAGGCCGCAGGTCGTGCGTAATGTTCCGGATTCGGTTGTGCTTGATGCGCTCAAGGCTGCATCGGCATAGTTTTTTTCTATCCGGCTCGTAAATTTCTGGCAGTATTATAATGTTCACTCAACGCAATGCTTATATGAAAAGCAAGGCACGTTGAGTTTCATGGCAAAGCGTCACGAGAAGGAAGTTTTACAAGCCCCCCAGCCCAAGCAAGGCGGGGTAGAGGCTCGTGAAATCTACGAGCAGACCTCGTTCTGCAGCGCAATGTACCCAAATGGCGAACGTTACCGTCAGGGCGGGGACACGCCTTCGGCATTCATCCCAATCATCAACAAGTCAAGCGTTGCATGGATTGACCACTGCACCGAACACTTTGACAAGGAAGCCTTCGAAGTGGCGACATCCCTTGGCTTTTCACCGTCGCTTCTGAACTCCCTCCTAAACGAGTCGATGTCCGGGTACGAGGACTTCGACGACGAGCTCGGCCTTCTTCTTCCGGCAGTGCTTGTCGAGGGGTTTGACGTAGTCACTTCCCCTCTTCTCATCCTCATCCGCAAGAACTTCATCATCACAATCCACGGCGCGGGAGTGCGCAGGTTCGTGCGCTTGCGCCGCTATTCCGACTCGTTCATGCGCAAAATCCCAGTCAAGGCGAAGCAGAACGACAAGATAACGTCCCTTCTTGTGCGCCTGATTGATGAAAACAATGACCGTAACTTCGACCACCTGCGCGAGATTGAGACGCACGGCGACCACTTAAGCAAGATACTTTCCGACACCAACACTCCCCGCCACATACTTGGCCCGGAAATATACAACATGAAGCACGCGCTGATTTCCTACCTCAACGCACTCTGGTCCACCCTTGAGGTCATCAACAACCTGCGTTATGGGGATGCAGAGTTGTTGACTGATGATTCAAAACTGCTTCGCAGGATCGGCGGCCTTGCGTCGGACGTGAACGGCCAGATTGGCCTTGCCGAGCACCTTTCAGAAGTGCTCGCCTCCGGGCTTGAGGTCCTTCAAAGCATCTATAACAACCAGCTGCAGATACTCAACAACAAGATGGCGATGGCGGTTGCCTACCTTACAATCCTGGGAACGGCGGTGCTTGTGCCCAACACGATTGCAACTGTGATGTCCAACCCGGTATACAACATGACTCCGGCCGATGCCGGGTGGTACACTGCCCTGATTATATGCTCGACGATAATCTCCACCCTGATTGCATACTGGTGGATAAAGAAGAAGGAATGGCTGCCCAAGAGCGTGCAGTAAGCACAACCCTCCTTTTGCTTTCTATTGCTTCCTGCATACGCCCATCGCGTCCGGAGTCTCCTTGTTCGGGAAGTAGTCCGTGCACACGTATCCGTCGGGGCAGTTGAACCCGGCAAACCCGCCGCACTCGCACTCCTGGGCGCACACCGAGGCGCAGGACTGGTCCGGCTGCAGGTTCCTGCAGGTGGACGAGCATTCGTTCCAGTTGCCTTTGGCCTTCTCGCAGACTTCCTTGGTTATCTGGGTGTTGATTGTTCCTGTCACCGGTGCCGAATCAACGCCCGACTCTACGGCCACTGCCAGTATTATGATGACGATGATTGCGCCAGCCGCAATCAATACCCCGGTCTTTCCATCCATAATAATCACAAGCGGTTTCCGTTCGAAGATAAGATTATTTTCCCGGCCAAATTAAACCTTTGCAGGCGGTGCGGCAAAAGCCCGGCCAAAGAAATAATATTGGGTTGAAGTCAATTCATTGCATAGGAAATCTCCGGGTGGTATGGATGGTCAAGCGCGTCTTTACAGCAGAGCAGGCAAAGTCAGTTGGCGAGAAAATCGGAATCAACTGGAAAGTCAGCCCCTTTGACGTGGAGCAGTTCCGGATGGGGATGGACGTCGAGCTTGAGCACGGCAAGGTCGACTCCCAGACCAACGTCACAAACGACGACCCGGTGATGACCGGCAAGATTTCCCTTGCGCACTTAAAGGAATTCCCCGACTACTACACGCGCCTCTACAAGATGGAAAAGGAAGCAGACGCGTTCTGGGGAAAGGACTGATTCCTTTTCTCCGTCTTTAGTTTTTCTGTTTTATTTTCAGCCCCCGCCTATTTCATTTCGAATTCCCTGACGTAGTCATCGCCATACGCGACGAGTATCTTCCTGCCGTCTGTTGACATCGCAGTGCCGAGGGCGCCTTTCTGGGTGCTCTCGCTTACACCGTGGCCGATTGTCGCAAACTTGTCGGAAAGAACGGGGTCGTTGTTTGCCTTTGCAGTGTGCTCGAAGATGATGTTGCCAAGGCCGTCAAGCACGTTGAGCGTGTTCTGCGGCGCGCCGCCGACCGCGATGCGGCTGCCGTCCGCTGCCATTGACACTCCGTTGTGGCCCAGCGTCTCAACCGTGATGTGGCGCCTCCATATGATGCTGCCGTCCCTGGTATTCACGTTATAGACCCAGCCCTGTCCGGTCCCGAACACCAGGCGCTTGCCATCTGCGGTGATTGTTCCCGAAAGCGGCGTGTGGTCCGGCACGCGGAAGCTCCAGCGTTCACTGCCATTTGCAAAGAACGAAAATGCTGTGCGGCCCTTTCCTGCGGCATACGTGTTCCCCTCGGCATCCATCTCAAGCACGAACGGGAACTCGCCAACCCTGTTTTCCCACAGTTTCCTGCCCGTCTGCGTCTCAAACATGGCAACAGCGCCGTCGCTTGCGCCTATTACGAAGCGCGAACCGTCTGACGAGAACCTTGCGTTGCGGACCCAGCCGTAGTCTTCCTCAATTCCGGTCACTACTGCTCCATCCTTAGCGTCAAGCAGGATAACAGAATACTTTTTTCCTGTAGAGACGTCCGGTCCGGTCAGTACGTATTTGCCATCGTCCGAAACTTCCACTTCGCGCCGCATATTCCCAATGCGGTCCTTTTGCGACCAAATTATTGACGCGTTTCCTGAGGAGAGCCCGATAGCGTACACCGTGCCGTTATGGCAGGATACTGCCGCGATTTCGGCGTTCCTTGCAACCGAAAGTCCCCAGCACTCGTTTGCAACTGGCTGCGCGAGCAGCTGGGCTCCCGTGCTTGCGTTGAAAACGAAGAAATGCGTTGGCTTGTTCAGTTCCGGCATGTGCTTCGACTGCACCGCAACCGCGTAGTTCCACGTCTTGTCAGCTGCAATCTTGAAGAACCCGTACGGTTCCGAGACCTTGGCTTCCCAGCCAAGGGAATAGTTTTCGCCCTTGCCTGACGCATCAAGCGATATGTCCGCTTTCAGCTTCTCCCCTCGCTTGGGCGCCAAGCCTTCCATGTAACCGTAGTTGTAGCCGTCTTTTTTCACTGTGATAAAGTAGTCCAAGTTCTTGTAAGGCCGAGGCTGCTGGCCGAAGAAGGCTTTCAGGTCGTCCGCCCCAACTGCCTTGGCAGCGTAATTGCCCTGCCCGTCGGTCATCGCCCTAAAGCCCCACCTTCCGCTGTAGAGGTTGACTTCCACCTCCGCGCCAGTAACCGGCTTTCCAGTCGCATTGTCCACAACCTGGCCGTAGATTACGGATGACCCGACCAGCCTTTCGTCCTGGCCACGGTACACCGTCACGTTTGCCGTGACCTTGTCCGATTTGTCCGGCTTCTGCCAGAAGTCAAAAAGAAAATCCTGCTTTCCAGGCTCGTCGTTGGATGCGTAAAAATGCAGGGTCCGCTCCTCGCCAGCAGAAAGCGTGATTGTCTCATTCTGGAACGAGAAGAACTGCCAGCACCAAGGAGGAATCTGGCTTGCAAGCTTGGCTGCGAACGTCTCGCTCCGGTTCCCGTTGTTCTTTACGGAAAAGTAAATGTCCACGCCCAGCGAGAGTGCGTCGTAGGACGCGGCAACGGAGTAATAGTTGATTATGATGTTATTGCCAAGGGCAAGCGTCTGGTTCTTGCCAAGGATAGGTGGCTTTGGGACGGGCTGTGAGATGTCGGGCTCAAGACTTCCGGGTTGCGGGGTGCCGGGCGGGGTGAATACTTGGAACGGGTTCTGCGGCAAGCCTGTTGGCTGCATCTGCCCATCCTGGTTCTGGCCAAACGGGTTGCCTGTGATGTTCTGGTTATCGGCAATGTTCGGATTAGTGCAGCCTGCGGCCAAAAGTGCGACCAAAATGATTACTGTAGAAAGCGCAAGACGAGCATTCACGTACCCCCCACCCGATTGCATTTGCACGCGACCCCAATATTAAACCGGCTCAAGGTGCATTTGCCGGCGGTTACTTTGTCTCGGGGGCTTGCCAATCCTTATATTCATTTTTTCCGTTCTTTCTTTCATATGGCCCCTTTGATTTCAGTAGTAGTCCCGACCCTCAACGAGGAAAAGAGCCTTCCGGCATTTTCAAGTCGCTGAAAAAGTGCAAGCTAGACGACTACGAAGTCATCATAGTCGACAAGTTCAGCCCCGACAGGACTGCGGAGATTGCCGAGGCAAACGGAGCACGCGTGCTTTCCCGCAAGCTTTCCCTTGGAGACTCGCGCACGGCAGGCCTCAAGGCTGCGAAAGGAAGGATTGTCGCATCCCTTGACGCCGACTCCATTTTGTGCGACTGCTGGCTTGACATTGTCAAGAAGGATTTTGAGATGATTGACGGCCTGCAGGCGCTAGGCGGGCCGAGCTACTATGGCAACGCCCTCTACGACACGCTCTCGGTTGCGACCCAGTTCCAGAATAACTTCCTTCCGCTCACCGGCTTTGCTTTCATTCCCGGAAACAACTCCGCATTTGACCGCAAGAACCTGCTCAAGCTCGGCGGCTGGAACGGCAAGTACCAGGAGGAAGTTGACCTTTCAATAAGGCTTTTCGAGAGCAAGGCCAAGATTTTCTACGACTGGGACCTCAAGCTCAAGCTTTCCGACCGCAGGTTCAAGCAGGTCGGGTTCGCGCCAACTGTCTACCAGTGGGTCAAGGACAACGTCGACATCGTGATGCGCAAGGAGCGCGACCGAGGCGACTACTCCGCGTGGAGAAAGGAAAAGAAGAAGTGAGTTTATGAAAAAGACACCGGCCGGAATCGTGGCAAGCGGTCCGGGTTTTTTCGCAAAGGTCGCGTTCTTTTTTGCAGCAGCCATCGTCCTGACTGGAGCAATGCTCTTTTTGCCAGCTGGCACTTTCGATTACTGGCAGGCGTGGCTGTTCCTTGCGGTGCTCTTTCTTCCAGTCACCCTGCTGTGTGCATATTTCCTGAAAAATGACCCCGCGTTTCTGGCGCGCAGGCTGATGTTTAAGGAAAAGGAAAAAACGCAGCGTAAAATTATCGACGCGAGCAAGGTCATATTTTTCATCGGTTTCCTTGTTCCTGGTCTCGACCGCCGCTTCGGCTGGTCGCAAGTCCCCTCAGAAATTGTGGTTTTTGCAGACTTGATTTTCCTGCTGGGGTACTACCTGACTTTCCTTGTGTTCAAGCAGAATTCCTTTGCAGGTCGCACCGTTGAGATTTACAAGGGCCAGAAGCTGGCCTCAACCGGTCTTTACGCGATAATCCGGCACCCGATGTATTTCGCCCAGCTTTTGATTTACCTGTCGATGCCGATTGCACTCGGTTCCTACTGGGCGCTGGTCCCGTTCCTTGCGATGCCTGCAGTTCTAGTCTACCGGCTGTTGGATGAGGAGAGAGTCCTGCTGAAAGGGCTTCCCGGCTACAAGGCGTACTGCAAGCGGACACCTTACCGATTGATTCCTTACGTCTGGTAAGCATTCCCGTCAGATTCCTAAAAGAATGAGTGCAGGGAGAGGGATTTGAACCCACGAACCCCTAAGGGAAAGGATCTTGAGTCCTTCGCATTTGACCAGGCTTTGCTATCCCTGCATCTGACTGGTTGACTAAGTTTGTTGAAGTATCTTAACCCACCCAAGGCTAAAAAGGCAAGCGGATTTGGCGGATGTCACTCAAGGTTAACTTTAAAAATCCCTCCTTGGTATTGTGATGCGTTACCTTCCCCAAGGTAGAGTGCCTGAGGGCACTCGGCAGTTCAACCCATTAAAGAGAGTGGCATAGATTGAAGAAGAATTCAAGGAAAGCCAAGAAGTCTGCAGTGCGCAGGCACCCTAAGAAGGCTGCCAAGCGAGTTGCCAAGAAGTCCAAGCCATCCAAGAAGAGCTTCAAGAAATTCAAGAGGCCGGTGGCAAGGAAAGCCGCGCCAAAGAAGGCCGCGAAAAAACAGGTCAAAGCAGCAAAAAAAACAAAAGCAGTTGTTCGCAGGCGCGAGCCTGCTGAAAAGAAGGCAATGTTCGAGGAAGAATGGTCTGACGAGTGGGAGGACGACGACTCGGACTTTTCCGAAGACGAGTAATTAGGCTTCCGAGCGGGCGTTGCAGCGGAAAAACGCCCTAGTCCTTTTTTTATTTCCTTCCAAGCCTCTAGTGTTTAGTTTGAAGCGTGCATTCCAATGAAAATAGCGATTACCGGAGACTTCCACCTTGGTTTCAACCAGGATGCTCTAGGTCAGGCGGCAAACGCGCTTGACGCGTGCAAGGATGCCGATGCCATAATCATAGCAGGCGACATCTTCGACTCGCGCATCCCGAGGCAGGAGGTCATGAACGAGGCGCTGCAGCTTTTCTCGCAGGCAGCAGAATCATTGAATTCCGAAGCGACCATCTATGAGATGGATGCCGACGGCGTGATTACTGGCCTTCCCAATTACCCTCCGATTCTTGCGATTGCAGGAACGCACGAGCGCCGCTCTAAGGGGCTTGCAAACCCCATCCACTTGCTTGACTCCGCCCTTTGCGCGGTGAACGTTCACGGCCGCAGGATTTGCGTCCAGAAAGGCAACGAACAGGCTTGCTTTCAGGCAATGGCTGGCGTTCCCGAGGAGTTCTCACGGCAAGTTCTCAAGAAGATGGAGTTCAAGCCGTTCAAAGGCTCATTCAACGTGTTCGTGTTCCACCAGTCCCTTGCCGAGGCGATGCCTTTCGGCGAGGCGCTTTGCAGCCAGGACCTGCCTGACGGGTTTGACCTTTACGTGGACGGTCACATCCATTGGATGGCTGAGCTGGTCGAAGGCAAGAAGCGCATCTTCATTCCCGGCAGCACCGTGGTAACGCAGATGCGAAAGAACGAGATGCGCAAAAAACAGGTCATAATCTTCGACACTCAGACCGGGACTTACGAAAGCAGGGTTTTTGCCACAAGACCCTTCCTTTACCGCGACATAATCTTTGAAAATCCGGTTACAAGCGCCGAGGTAGTTGCGCAAGTTGATGCCGCGCTTTCTGAGATGCTCTCCCCAGCCAACTCGCAGACTCCGATTGTCAAGCTCAAGCTTTCAGGAAAGCTTGCCAACGGACTTGAATCCAAGGACCTGGACCTTTCTTCAATAACCAAGCGCTACGCCGACAGGGCGATGCTTCACATTGACCGCGACTTTGAAAGAAAAGACTCACAGCAGGCCGATGCGGAGGAATTGCAGAAAGCAAGGAGCGACCCGCGCGGAGTGCGCGAAATCTCCGTTGAGCTTTTCATCGAGGCACTCAAGCGAAGGGAAATCGAACTGACCCACAGCCAGGCTGAGGAATTATTGGATGCGCTTTGCGAAGAGGATGCGACAAGGGCTGCGCAGCTCATCTGACCGCAAAGACCTGTTTTTTCAGCGAGCGCAGCGGAAACCTACATTGGAAGAGTGGTACGCGGGAGTGCGGCTTAGACTCAGCGTCAACGTTCCTGCACTAGCGCCATGGCTCCAATGGCCTCCCCGAAGGATTGCGCGGGTAGTCCAGTTATACGTCGTTCCGTCGGAAGAGTAACCGGGGTTAAGATAAACCTGTCCGATTCCTTTTGCCGAATTCCAAGACGAGATGTTAGTATAGTTAAAGAAGTTGAAATTGGTGATTGCGGTGAACTCATACCATTCAGAGGTATTAACATCAGGCGTGAATGGCATCTGGCCACCCGTAATTCCGAACGAATCGTCGTAGCCGTTTGTACCTTCTCCAGTCTTATTCTCAAAGACGGTGCCTTCGGTCCACTCCTGAACGTTGCCGGACAAGTCCCAGATTACTTCGCCGGTTGAAAGCATCATCGTGCGCCGGGTCTCGAACCCGCGACCGCTGGGATTTGCGGTGTAAAACGGGCAAGTTGCAGTCAGGGAAATACTTGCATTTGAAGTCCCGTTCCACCACCCGGCGGAATCATCGGAAGATGCGTTGAACGCAGCAGCGCAAGAGCCGCCGGAACACTCCATATGGCCGCCGAACAGGCATTGCTGTTGGTCGGACGAGCCGTTGTTAGCGGTAAATCTATTTGCAGGAATGCTGATTACGTTAGCCGCGACAGCAATCCACTCGCGGTCGCGTAAAAGATGATAGCCGGAGCCAAGTGCGGAACAGCGTTCGGAAGCGCTAGTCTGGTTTATTGCAATCCAAGGTCGGTTGGCATATGTTGAGTTTGGCAAGTCCGTTGAAGGACAACTCCCAGTTGTAACCGAGCACTTGGCTTCGTATTTCATCAGGCAAAAATCATTGACAAGCAACGAAGAATTGCCGGGGACTTTCACCCAGTTAACATCACAAGTTTTGGTCCCGCAGGACGTGATCAACGGCTTGTCCCCCTTTAGGATGATGTTGGTGATGCTTGAACCACTTGTTGAATATGTGAACTGGATATTCGGAACTTCGGTGCTAGTTTTTCCAGTACAATTGATTACCGTGCCAACTCCTGAATTTGCGCCTTGTGCTGCGATATGTATAGTTTCTCCCGGGGCAATCATCAACGCGCAAGTCATCGTTGCAGAGAAATTATCGTTTGGTCTTGAACAATACGCGGGGCCGTAGGAATCGTCCGCGTAATATGGGTAGCTTGGCAAGTTTGTTCCGCCGACGCTTATTCCGTCCAGTCGAAGTATGGCCGATCCAGTGTTCTGGATTTGAAGGATTAGGTTTGAATCCACGACCTTTGAAGAAACTACCTTGATTGGTGAGAGTGACGACCAGTACGCTTGGGATTGCTGCTGTTTGATTGTGGACTGCGAAGAGGAAAAAGAGGATGTTGCGCTGACTACAATAATCGAAACAAGCAAAACCGCACCAAGAACTATCAAATATTCGGTTGCGCCTTGTCCACGAAAACAGGAATGTGTTTGTCTTGGCATAAGACAAATGATGTACGGATTCCACTTAAAACCGTGCTATTTCCTATAGCAGTCCCAGCAACGCAGCCATCGTCCTTGCGGCCCGTCTGGGGTCGTTGAACTCGGCAATCCCGTGCTCCACCAAAAGCTTCGAGCCCGGCCGTGTGAAGCGTCCACCCATGAACACGCAGCACACGGGCTTGTCGGGGAACTTCTTCTTGGCCTCAATCACGATTTTTGCATCCTCAACAGTGTCCGTCATGGTCTGCAAAGTCTGGATGACTATGATTGCGCCGATGTATTCAGAAGACATCAGCGTGTCAACAGCGGCCTTGTAGCGTTCCGGAAGCGCGTCGCCAACTAGGTCAAGCGGGTTTCTTCGAGAGTACGCCTTGTGCATCCCCTTGCTTTCAAGGGTAGCGAGCGTGTCTTTGGTAAGTTCCGCAAGGGTGATGCCGTTCTCCTCGCAGTAATCCGCGCAAAGCACTCCCGCGCCTCCGCCGTTGGTGATTATTGCCACGCTGTTGTGGTTGCTGCGCTTCTGGTTTGCAAGCGCGCCCGCGAACTCGAACATCTCCTCGAAGTCGTTTGCGATTATGACTCCACACTGCCTGCACGCGGCCTTCCACACGCGGTAGGAACCGACAAGCGCGCCGGTGTGCGCTCCAGCGGATTTAGTTCCAGCAGCGCCGCGGCCTGCCTTGAGAAGCACGATTGGTTTTGTCTTCGAGACGCGCTTGCATACTTCCATGAACCTGCGGCCGTCCTTGAGGCCTTCCAAATAAACTGCGATTGCCTTGGTGTGCGGGTCGGTCTCGCACCACTCGATGAAGTCAGTAGTGTCAAGCTGCGCGGAGTTTCCCACGCTCACAAGCAGGCTGAACTTGAACCTGTTCTCGATTGACCAGTCGATGACGCTGTCAGATAGCGCGCCGCTTTGCGAGATGAATGCGACCTCGCCGTCCTTTGGAGCTGCAAGCGCAAACGATGCGTTGAGCGATTCAGGAGGCCGAATGATTCCAAGGCAGTTGGGGCCAAGGATTACCATGTCGAACTTGTCCGCTTCCTCTGCAAGCTGTTCCTGAAGAATCCTTCCCTGCGCCCCGATTTCGGCAAAACCTGCCGTGGTTATCACAAGCGCCTTTACTTTTTTCTGGCCGCACTCGCGCACTACCTGTATGACTGCGGCTGCTGGCACGCAGAGAACCGCAAGGTCAACTTCGCCGGGAATTTCGTGCACGCTCGGGTAGCACTTCTTCCCAAGGACATCGGAATGGTGCGGGTTTACCGGGTATACTTTTCCCGGAAATGGCTTTGCGCCGCCGACTTCGAATACCGAGCCGTAAAGCAGGCTCTTGAGCACGCCTTGGCCCACTGACGCGGGGTCGGTTGAGGCGCCGATTACTGCAACTGACTTGGGGCGGACGAGCCGGTCAATCCTTTCCTTGCTGTTCATTTGCATAATCACTGTCCTTTGTCCTCAAGCAGTATGCGCGCGTCAACGGCATAGCACGCGTCGGGCGTTGCAATCACCGGGTTGAGGTCCATCTCGCAGACCTGCGGGTTCTCCTCGACCATCCTGGATGCGTTCACAAGGAACTTCGCAGTAGCGTCCAGGCTTGCGCGGATTCCCCGGAAACCGTCCTTGGAAAAGAACGCAGCGGCCTTGGTCTCCAGAAGCATTGCTTTTGCGTGCTCGACATCCAGCGGGCACACGCGCACGGAAAAGTCGCGCGTAAGCTCGACGTACACGCCTCCCATGCCGAACATTATGGTCTGTCCGAACACATCGTCTTTTTTCGAGCCTACTATGAATTCGATTCCCTTTGCCTGCTCCTGGATTACGAAACACTCGAGCGGGATTCCCCTTGCGCGTTCAGTCAGCGTCACAAATGCCTGCTTTGCCTCCCTTGCAGTGTGCAATCCGGTGACCACAAGGTGCTTTTCGGTCTTGTGGCCCGCGTCAACGGGGATGGCCTTGACTACAATTGGGTAGCGCATCCTGTCCGCGATTGCATAATCGAATTGCTCTGCGTTGCGCACCAGCACCTGGACCGGCGTCTCGATGCCGTAGGACTCAAGTAGGGAAAGCGACTGCTTGTATCCTAGTGCGGTTGTCATAATCGTGTCGCATACATTACTTTTCCGGCGTAAAAAAGCCTGCCGGAACAGTGGATGCTTGCAGTGCTTTGGCCTTTGCATTGTGCCGTGCTGATTCCATCTCTTTTTATTTTTGCATTCCGTTCTGCATACATACTTTTTCGGACTTAAGGACTTGATACACTTTGAAACTTGAATTTTTGGGCGCAGCTAAGGAAGTCGGCCGCAGCTGCGTGCGCGTAACAACCGGCGAATTGGAAATCCTCCTCGATGCAGGCATAAAGTTTGCAGGAAGAAACACCGCATACCCCGAGCCTGAGCCAACCCGCGCCGACGCAGTGGTAGTGTCGCACTGCCACCTGGACCATTCCGGGTTCCTCCCGCGGTTTTTCTCAAACAACAACCGCAAGACCCCCTACATGTGCACTCCGCCTTCGGAGCCGCTCATCAACTTCCTTTTGCAGGACACAATCAAGATAATGGAGTCCAAAAAGCAGAAGCCCTACTTTGGAGAGAGGGACCTGCGCAACCTCCCTCGTTTCTGCCACCCGATGGCCTACCGCAAGCCCTACGAGTTCTTCGAGGGCACGCAGCTTGAGCTTTTGGATGCGGGCCACGTGCTTGGAAGCGCGCAGGCGCTCATCCGGCCAAAGGGAAAGGAAAAGCCGCTTTTGTATTCTGGGGACATCAAGCTTTCCCAGAGCAAGATGCACCTTGGTGCGGACATCCTCTCGGACGAGGTCGGCACGCTTCTTGTGGAAAGCACTTACGCCCTTCGCGAGCACCCCGACAGGCCGACCCTTGAGCGGCAGTTCTGCGCGGACTTAAAGAACGCGCTGGCAGACGGGTTCTCCGTTCTGGTTCCATCATTCGCAGTTGGCCGCACGCAGGAGATGCTGATGGTTCTTCGCGACAACAACGTCCGCGCACAGGTATACCTTGACGGGATGGCCCAATCCGCAACCAAGCTTGCAATGGACTACTCCTCCTACATGCGCGACGCGCGCTCCTTTCACGATGCGGTCAAGATGGTGCACTTCGTGTCCGAGGAAAAACGCAAGAAAATCGGAGAGAATTCGCCGTGCATCATAGTCGCAACAGCAGGAATGCTCGAGGGCGGCCCCATATTGTCTTACATAAAGCGCCTCTCAAAGACCGGCAAGCTCAAGATATTCCTGACTGGTTTCCAGGTTCCGGGCACCAACGGCCGCAAATTGGTCGAGACCGGTGTGCTGCGCATAGACGGCAAGCCGTTCAAGGTCAACGCCGAAGTGCGCACCTACGACTTCTCGGCCCACGCGGGCCGCGATGAGCTTTTCGACTACGTCGAGCAGATTAACCCTGAAAAAGTGTTCTGCATGCACGGCGAGGCGGAGTCCTGCTTCACGTTTGCTGAGCAGCTCAAGCAGCGCGGGTTTGACGCAATAGCGCCGGAGCCGGGCAGCGTGCACGAAATCTGACTTGCCGCGATGCCTGCCGGCACTCTAAAAAGCCGCCAAACACAACATATTTTCCGTTGATACTCATGAGAGTAGGGTTCTTTTCCGACACTTACTATCCCAACGTCGATGGCGTGGTAAGCGCGATGATGACGTATCGCCGCGAGCTTGAGCGCCGTGGCGACAAGGTGTACATCTTCGCATCCAAGCCCGTTGGCGCGGACACTTCGGACAAGTCCGTTTTTTTCTACGATTCAGTGGCGTTTCCGCCCTATCCGCAGTACCGCCTTGCAATCTTTCCATATATGCTCACTGCCAAGGCAAGGAAGGCCAAGCTTGACATAGTCCACAGCCACGCAATCACGACGATGGGCCTTGCCTCGATCAAGGCGGCCCGCGACCTCAAGGTCCCGTTAGTTGGCACGTTCCACACCATGGTGCCGATTGCGGCAAAATATTATACCAGAAAAAATCCCGTTGCGCGCTTTCTTGCAGACAAGCTCCTCTGGGGCTCGATAAAGACTTTTTACACTCCCTTCCAGCTTGTTACCGCGCCCACGAACGTGATTTGCGACATTTTGCAGGCTCAGGGAATCGAGAAGACCTTCCGCGTGCCCAACGGCGTGGACACTGTGCGTTTTTCGCCCAAAGTCGACCCGATGCCAATCCGCAAGATACTCGGAATCAAGCCCGGCGAGAGGGTCATAATGTCCGCAGGCCGCGTGAGCTTTGAGAAGAACATCAACGTGATTGTCCGCGCGTGCAAGGAGCTTGAAAAAAACGGCGAGGACTTCCGGCTGGTAATCACCGGCGACGGCCCGGCGTTCGGTTCGGTAAAGAAGCTGGTGTCCGAGCTGGGGCTTTCAGACCGCACCGTGATGCCGGGGTTCTGCAGGCCGTACGAGCTCCCGTTCTATTATGCGGCTGCCGACGTCTTCGTCACGGCATCCACTTTCGAGACGCAGGGCCTTGCGATGCTTGAGGCGATGTCCTGCGGCAAGCCGGTTGTCGGCGCAAACAGCCTCGCAATACCTGAGACCGTAAAGAACGACTACAACGGGTACCTTTTCGACGCGCACAACCATTTCGACTGCGCTACCAAGCTTTCCAAGGTCATCAACGCGTCCCCTGCAAGGAAGTCGGCGCTATGCAAGGCCGCCCGCAGGACCGCAGAGGGGCTATCCATAGAAAAGAGCACCGACCGGCTCCTTGAGGCATATTCGCTGGTGATGAAATAGGTATGGCCAAGAGGGTGCGCGTGCAGGGAACCGTAACCGGACACGACGATGGCAGCAGTTCGCGATTTTTGTGGCTGTCCGCGCCGTTCTGGCTCGGCCTTCTTGTGGCGCTTGCGTATTCGCCTGCGATGTCGCTTTTCCATTCTGCAGTGGGCATACTCACCGAAGGCAACTCGACCGCCAAGGCGGTTCTTTTCGTAGCGTTCATAGCGGTTTGCCTTACTGTGCGCGCATTCGCGGACAGGGTTCCTGTTTTGAACAAGGCACCAAAGCACGTTCTTGACATCTTCCTTGCCCTTGCCGCGGTGTCCATGGCGTATGGTCTTCTTCTGCACGTGTTGTTCTTCTCAAGCTACGCAGGAGCGGACGCAAACTCGTTCGTCTCGCACGTGACGCAATGCGGAGATTCCTGGTGCTGGGAAGGCACCTACCTGCAGCACAGCCACGTCGCAAAGTCGGCGGTATATTTTGTGGAAAAGACCGCGGGCCTTTCAGTGGGCTCCCAGTCGGACAACGGCGAACCGCTCTACCAGGTATTCCCGCAGGCCGACCTGTTTGCATTGGTAACCCTCGCAATCTCCGGGCTTCTTCTTATTTTCGGGGTGCTTTCCGCGCTCAAGCAGGAGGATGCGCTTGACTGCCTCCTGGTTTCCTGCGCAACGGCATTGTTCTTCATCGCCTCCGTTGACGGCGGGCTGTTCTCGCAGACCGGAATCAATGCCTGCGTGTTCGCCTGCGTCTTTTTGTTGCGGCGCCAAAAGCAGGTGCACGCAGAGTTGCGTTTCCTGGTTCCCGTCGCAGTTGGCGCCCTCATCGCGGTGCTTCCCAACCTTCTCTTCGGCACGTACTTGATTTTCCGCGACTGGTTCTACGGCGCTGTTGCGGTGAGCGCACTGTTTGCGTTCGTGGATGCCGAGTCAGGCTGGAAGAAGATAGCCTTCCTTTCGGTGCTGGTGTTTTCGCTGCTGTTCTTTTCGCTCCACGCAATCGAGAAGTTGGATGGCCCCATCACCTCAATCCCGCGCGCAACTTCCTTCTCGCCGGGCCTTCCCACTTCTCCCAACCTGGTAATCTACGGCCTGCCGGCCAATGCCGGCATATGCTCTGTAAAGTCGCTGCTTCCGGAGATGAACTTCTCCTCCTCGGCAAAGTACGGCTGGTATTTCGTCGCAGCCGCGAACGCGACCGATGCAATCTCGCTTACCACCGAACAGGTCACGCAGCGGTTCCGCAGCGTCTTCCCGCAAGGCTACCTTTATGCGAGCATGAACCGCAACGGTCCGGAGCTGCGCACCGCAACAATACACTGGATACGCAAGCCCGATGGCGTGGAATATTCCCGTCTCTTCTCATTCCGCCTAGTCTCCGCAGTTGACGACGGCCAGTTCACCACCTTGACGGGGATTGCGTCCGCGTCCGGGCCGATGCTTGGGCTTGAGATCGGGAGCTACATCCAAAGCTTGGGCGGCGACGCTGTTGTCACCACGCTGATAGTCTGACACGGTAATAGTTATGCGCAACCTCTTCCGGCTATTGTTCTTTGCATACGTTGCGATAAGCTCGGCCATATTCGTAAGCTGGGCAGTCTACCTGTGCACCGTGGTGGTAAGCCAGCCCACGCAGTTCTTCCTCTCGGTGGTGTTCCTTGCAATCACCCTCGTGATGGGCGCGCTGAACGTCGCGATGGGTTACTTCTATTACCAGTCCGCGA
>Ga0209340_1001165_pt1 | contig 20711 bp, 24 predicted proteins | sample EPASupsiteSAE323_FD_187266 | JGI IMG/M metagenome (GOLD analysis project Ga0209340, IMG submission 187266) | Bioremediated contaminated groundwater from EPA Superfund site, New Mexico - Sample SAE3-23 (SPAdes) (version 2) | ecosystem: Environmental > Aquatic > Deep subsurface > Groundwater >... | reverse complement strand
TATTGTCTCCTTCTTCTTGTCGACATAACAACTGAAGGAGACGCTGTACCTTAGATCTTTCGGCTACTCCATCCTCTTCTGAAAATTAGGGTTTCTACAAAGCCGGAGATTCTCTTACTTTATAGTGTGAAGCCACCCTGATGGGCGGAGTTCGCGTGCTCGTTCCTCCGCCCGCTCACGGGAAGGGGTTTATTCCGGATTGTTGAATTGTTTTTTGTACGCCGGAAATCATTGGGGTTGTTCCGGATTAAAAAAATGAAACCAATCGTTACCGTATCGGGATCTCCTTTCTTCTGCCAGCACCATCGGACTTAATACATATAATTACCTATAGGTGGATCTATGCAAGCCGCGACCACGATTTATATCCGGGAAGATTTGAAGGAGTCCCTGGACAAACTGAAACGCCATCAGAAAGAATCATACAACGATGTCATAGAACGCCTGGTAGGCCTTGCTATCGATAACGAACCCCTCAGCGACGAGGCAATTAAAGGTCTCGAAGAAGCTCTGGAAGACATCAAGTGCGGGAGGCTGATTTCTGAAGAAGAGATCCTGAAGAAATACGGTGCTGAATGAGATCGTATCAGGTAAAATATACTTCCCGGGCAGACCGCGATCTCGGTAAACTCCGTCCGGAAACTGCCCGGATGGTTGTCAACACCATTCATTCCATCCGGGACGATCCCTATATCCATATAAAAAAACTGAAGGCATCGAATTCAAACCATCCGGTGTATTCACTCCGGATCAGGCGGGATGTCCGGGCTCTCCTGTCAATTCACGAGGATATCCTGGTAATTCATGTTCTCGAAGTTGAATACCGAAAGATTTCATACCGGGACTTCTGACCCATCCTCCCCCTGTCGCGGTCCGATCTCGCTATCAGACTACGGATGATTTTGTTCGGTTCCGGTATGTTGGCAGTTGAACCGGGGTGTGTTACAGGGTGAACAGCAGGGGAATTCCCCGGTTATGTATCAGTATTTTCAGAAGGAGCGTTTCACCGGACACGGAAACCCGAATCAACCGGGGATCGGAAATGCCATATGACAAAAAAGCGAACACATACCTGTTTTTATGGCGATCCACCCGATCGAATACCGGTACGGCACTCCCGAGATGCGTGCGGTCTGGAGTGAGGAGAACCGGTTCAGGTGCGTGGTTGCGGCGGAGGTCGCACTCGCAAAGGCGGAAGCCCTCCAAGGGATGATCCCGAAGGAAGCGGCGGAAGAGATCGAGAAGAACGCAGGGAAAGCCTCCCTTGCCCGGGCAAAGGAGATCGAGGCCGAGATCAACCACGACATGATGGCCATCGTGAAAGCAGTCTCGGAAGTCTGCGGCGACTCCGGCCGGTGGATCCACTACGGGGCAACCTCGAACGATATCCTCGATACCGCGACCGGCCTGCAGTTCCGGGACGCACTCGCGCTCATCGATACGAAACTTCGGGCGCTTCTCTCGGTCCTTCTGAAGCGTGCGAAGGAAACGAACCGTCTCGTCTGCGTAGGCCGGACCCACGGGCAGATCGGTGTCCCGACCACGTACGGGCTCCGGTTTGCGATCTGGGCAGCGGAAATCGGGAGGCACATCGAGCGGCTCGAACAGCTCAGGCCCCGGGTCCAGGTCGGGCAGCTCACGGGCGCGGTCGGGACCCAGGCAGCGCTCGGGCCGAAAGCGATGGAAGTCCAGGCCTCGATGATGGAGTTCCTTGGCATCTCATCGGTCGATGTGTCGAACCAGGTCATCGCCCGGGACCGGCACGCGGAATACGTCTTCTTCCTTGCAAACGTTGCAACGACACTCGACAAGATGGGGATCGAGATCCGGTCGCTCCAGCGGACCGAGATCGCGGAGGTCGAAGAGGCGTTCGGGAAGAACCAGGTCGGGTCCTCCACGATGCCGCACAAGAGAAATCCCATCAAGAGCGAGCAGGTCTGCGGCCTTGCGAGGATCGTCCGGGCAGGGATCGAGCCCGCGCTCCAGAACAACACGCTCTGGGACGAGCGGGATCTCACCAACTCCTCCTGCGAGCGGGTGCTCTTCCCGGAAACATCCGTCTTTGCCGACCATATCCTGAAGCTGATGACCCGGGTCATCGAAGGGCTCGTGATCCGGCCCGAAAACATCCGGAAGAACCTTGACCTCCTGCACGGGATCAACATGGCGGAGTCGGTCATGATCGCGCTCACCGAGAAGGGCATGAACCGGCAGGACGCCCATGAGGCGGTACGGGTCGCGAGCATGTCGGCGCTTGCAGCAAAGCGTCCGCTTGTCGATGTCCTTGCGGAGAACGCAGAGGTCCTGAAGTTCTGCCCGAGGAGCGAGATTGAAAAACTCCTGGACCCGGACAACTATATCGGGACCGCTCCCGAACAGGTGGAGCGGCTCATCCGGAAGCTGACGCCGCTTGCCGGGTGACTGAATTTCTGCCCTTTTTTTCCGGTTTTTATCGTCCGATCAAGTTTTCCCGTGCCAAATTTGATTCAGGTAAATCCTGCAAGAGTCCGCATGCCCAACCCTGCGTCCGCTCAAACGCAGGGGAGTTGTTCCGGAATCTCTCCAGGAACTGTTGTAGCAGAATTCTCTGATATCTCAAACCGGTTTTTGTTTGCGGCCGGGCGGAGGAACGAGTATGGTCGCATTCCCTCGCAATGATCCGCTGAGGTTTCAATAACTTGAGAAATTCCTATCATTCAATCGTAAAGTGTGAAGCCGCCCTGATGGGCGGGTTCGCGTGCTCGTTCCTGCGCCCGCTCACGACCAAGAGAATGAGCCGGGGACCTCACCGGCAGGAGTTGAACCGGAGTCCTGGAGATATCAGGCCCGTATTAAGGCGATATCATGGGAATGCCCCTGCCGTAAAGAGACCCCTTTATATACTCAATTCTCCGTCGGAAAAATGACCCCCGTGAAGGCCCCTATAGCGCCCGATCTCAGGGCCGGATGGGCAAAGTATCGATCCCGGAATTTCACCCCCCTTAAAACGCCGCTATTTTGCATGAAATCCGGGCGATTAAATCGATTATTTTTCGAAAATAACCGTTTAAAACAATATTTTCCGTCGGCGTGGGTACCGTTTCCTGTGGAGGCCTGATCCGGGCCCCATTTTCAGGGCAATCCGGGGCTGAATCGGGCCCTGATTCACCCGGGAGAATGGTGGTCCCGGTCTGGGTGTATCAGGCGGGATTTTACGAGATACCTCTCCAGGGAGGGGGTACCCCTAGGAAGATTTGCTGGTTAACTCCGGAATGACCCAGACTCAATCACGCTTTGCACGACTTCAGCGTGCTCGCAATGCCCGATAACCGGCTCCCGGCTTGTCATAATTCCCTCCTGCGAATTGTGCAAACACTCTCTGCATAATCTTGTGTCTCACGAAACTGGAAATATGAGACGCAACAGCATCTTGTGTATCACCGGTGAGATACAAGACCTTTTTGTGTCTCACTCTTGTATGATTCCGATACGCAGCGTTCCCTGGGAATTTCCGGAAAAATACCAGCTGCTGCTCTCGGTGATCGCGATCAGCCGCGAGAAAAGCAGCGAGAATATGTGAAGAGAACCGGAGCGATAGCTCCAGAACATTTCCAAGCGTCTGTATTTCCCCTGAATAGAAGATTTTCCACTGGCGGCAGTCGCCGCCTTGGTACTCATGCTTCGCACACGCTCCGCGATCCTTTTTGCGAAAGAAACCGGGAAAATCACCAATGCGGACTATCAGAAGCTCGCCGATGTATTCGCAGCGACAGCACGGCGGGACCTCAAAAGTCTGGTCAACAGGAATTTTTTCGCTATGATGGGCATCCGGAAAGGAATTTTTTATGTCATAAAACCCCGCCAGTGAATCAATCGCATGACGCAAAAATGATGCACATTCGGTGAAAGTGACGCATATTTGACGCATACATGATCTCGTCCAGATCCATCATCTCCCCAATGGGCAAAAAGGGCAGTGAATGGGCGGGACACCTGGGTGGGCGGTCCGGAGGATTATCCCTGTCCAGTTACATGCCCGTTCCATAAACTACTCCATCACGATGAAGAGGAAACGGGATAATCCCCGCAATCTGGCATTTTTTATTTTCCTGCCTGTATCTGTCGGTTACATAAATGCAGATTGCCGATCGCATTGCACAGGATGACAGATGGTAAAGAAAATCACTAAAACATTCGTCAGATTGTGGGTACAGTGAACCCACAATTGCCCTCATCATTCCGCTGTTACTCTCCCTTCCCCGGTTTCGCGAGCCGCTCCCGCGCATTCGTTACGGCTGCCTTGAGTTTCTTCACCAGCACTTCGCGGGGCGGGAGCTCGGTGAGGTACTCGGCTACGCGGATGCTGCTCGATTCCAGCTCGAGAAGTTCGACATGCCCCACGGACGACCCGGCACAAAGAATCAGTCCGATCGGGGTTTCTTCACCGGGCTGGCGGTCGTATTTGTCCAGCCATCGCAGGTAAAGCTCCATCTGTCCCTTGTCTGCTGCTTTGAACTTCCCGATTTTAAGGTCAATCGCAACAAGGCGACGAAGTTTCCGGTGGTAGAAGAGCAGGTCGATATAGTAGTCCTCGGCATCGACCGTAATCCGCTTTTGCCGGGCAACAAACGAGAAGTCGGTACCAAGTTCAAGGATAAACAGTTCCAATTCGCGAAGAATCGAGTTCTCAAGATCCTTTTCGGAAAACGTATCGGACAGGCCAAGAAATTCGAGAAAATACGGGTTCCTGAAGACTAGGTCCGGCGTCATCCGGTCTTCTTCGCGGAGCGCTGCAAGTTCCTTGCGGGCTAACTCTTCCGGTTTCTTCGAGAGAGCTGTTCGCTCGAACAACATTCCTTGGATCTTTGCCTGCAGGGTCCGGACGCTCCACCGTTCGAGCCGGCACATCTCAGTATAAAATTCACGGGCGAGCGGATCTTCGATATAGATTATACTCCTGAAATGCGACCAGCTTACTTGTTCACTCAATGTGTGGATTATTGACCGATCAGGAAATATTTCCGCAAACCGGACCATGTTGAACAGATTGGTACGCGTGAAACCGGGGCCGTACTGCCCGACCAGTTGATCGGACAAAGTCTCGAGCACCTGTTTACCGTATGCTGCACGTTCGTCCCTGAGTATCTCTTTTCGGACACGCTCGCCAATGTCCCAATAGAGCAGGACCATCTCTGAATTAACTCCTATGGCAACCCTGACGCGGGCCGATTCGATAAGTGACTGGAGATCTCCCAGCAATGCGGTTGGGACCGAAGAAGATTTGATATCCAGTGTATCCCGGGAGATTGCCCCGCCTGTCTTTTTCGTCAGATTCTTTCCCGTCTTCTTCATCAGATCATCTCTGTCAGCATTCTCCTCGAATCCGGCATTGTTTACATCGGAGCCAGAATTGTCCACACACTGTGTGGATTATTGTCTTCCCGGGAACGGGCGATATTCCCTCAGCGTCGGGTAATGCCTGGTCCAGAACCAAACTGTCCCTCTCCCGCTATTCGTACGAATTGCTGTATTACTGGTCACATTCGATCGCGACCGCGGACGCTGGTCAGCAGGATGCGGTGAAGATCGCGGATCATATTCGTGCAGATCGGCCGCCTTCCCAAATCCTCGACAGCGGCCCGCATCGCCGTCCGGTAATTGATGATCTCCTGAATGTCCAGCCGCTTCTCCGGCGTAATCTTGTGTGCCTGGTCCGCTTCAAACTGCAGGACCTCTTCGAGAGATGCCTGGGTGCCTTCTATCCGTGACGAGAGGACCGCTTCGCGAATCGTGAGCGGGGAGAGAAGGATCCCGGGATTGATGATGCCCTGGAGCAGGCCGTCATACCGGGCAAGGGCCGCGTTCGCTTTGCCGATGCGGGGGATATGCGCCATCCAGTCGATGTCATCGAGCGGGAGGGTCCGGGGCGTGTACGGCTCCATTTCCGGTTCAGTATAGTGTCCCGGAGAATATTAGACTTGGCTGGGGGATTCCCGACATTTGCCCGATATACTTAGGGATTATGGGGGAGCAATCCCAGCATCACCGAAATTAAACCCCGAATTTCAAGAGGATAAGTTAAAGGGAAACTGCGTTGAAGAGATTATCGTGGAAAGAAAATCTCAACCAGCCAATAAAAAGAAAATAACATTTCCTGCTCATTCACTACCGGATAAGGTAAACCCGGCACTCAGGTTAAATGCGATTTGTCCATACTACACAATGATCCGGTCGAGGAGAATTTCTCCCCGCCCGTCTACCCCAGTTATCCCAAAAGGGACATTTCATTTCATCATCCCGGTCAAAACCATTTTCGATTTTCTGGTTAATATGTAATAAAAGGATTTAAAATGGCAGAAAATAAGCGGCAGCACTTTGTCCCACAATTCTATTTGAAAAATTTTTCAGACGATGAGCTGCATATTTATGCTTATAACATTAAAAGGAAAAAGACCTTCAATACTCTAATAAAAACTTCTTGTCGGAAGGACTATTTTTACGGAAAAAATCTGGAAGTTGAAAAATTATTAAGTGAACTGGAGTCCATTCAGAAGGAAATTCTTGATGAAGTGATTTCAACAAAAAATGTGGATGTATCTTCATCGGAAAAACATGGAATTTTGTTATCTTTTTTAATAATGCAAAAATTGAGAACGCAAGCAGCAAAAACGGATTCCAATTTGTTTTTGAATCATTTTTTTGATCAGTACATTAAGCCAATGATGAAAAACAACAAAGATTTCGAAAAATATTCCGATGAATACATACAGGGATTGAAAATGGAATCTCCCGATTTTTTCTACAAGTCGGGCATCCCTATGGCACTTGAGTCTTTTTTTGCAATTATGGATTTACGGCCAATAATCATCGGAATTAATTCCGATAAAGAATTTCTAACCAGTGATAATCCTGTAATTTTTAATAATTATGTAGATTTCAAAGGATATCCCCTGTTGAGCCTTGTATCGCCAGGATTACAAATTATCTGTCCTTTGACGAATAAGTTGATGTTATTTCTATTCGACAATGATATGTACACATTGAAGAAGAATTCAATTTCGAGTGAAGATATTGATTCTTTCAATGAGATCCAGATATTGAATTGTGACGAGAATGTCTTCTTTAAAGATAAAAATATTCAAGAGTATGTCGAAAATTTCGATATCAAGAATGTCCGTAATACGTGGGAAAAACAAATACGACTAAAGATTCTCGACAAAAAAAATGATGAAACTAACAAAAAATATAGTGAAATTCTCGCCGTGACAGGTCCAGTAATTAATTATTGTCAGAAATTTTCATTTATTGGGCTAAATCTCGAAAATAACAGGAGACTAAAAGGAAAACTGCGTATTATCTCTAAAAAGAAGTTTCCACAAATTGTATGCCGGAATGAAGAAATTTTCCAAGAATTGCAAAAAATAAGAGCGTGTGAAGATAGAACAATCGATGATGAATGATCTTTTTCCTGAATAATCACGGCACAACCGACATAATATTCCCCCCAATCTGCTGAGCTGTCACTGGATCCAGCACATGAGCGGGCACCATCCCGGCCATCCCCACGAACACCGCCCAGAACACTTTTTTCACCTGCTCATTCTTCCCAAAGGCATTGATCACCACATCCGTATCCGCCTTCATCCCGCGCTGGATCAATTTCGGCAGGATGACGAAAAGTGGCAGAAACAGGACCGCCGCCCCAATGAATGCTTCCTCCCGGCTCATTGTATCTGATCCGCTGAGATTTTCCTGACAACCAGGTCGTTTCCGGAATGTTTCTGTCGTAACGTGTGAAGTCGCCTGCGTGTGGAGTTCGCGTGCTTGTTCCCGCGCCCGCTCACGAACAAGAGAATAAGCCGGGAGTCTCACCGGCGGGAGTTGAACCGGAGTCCTGGAGATATCAGGCCCGTATTAAGGCGATATCAGGGGAATGCCCCTCCGGAAAGAGACCCCTTTATATACTCAAATCTCCGTCGGAAAAATGGCCTCCGTAAAGGCCCCTAGAGCGCCCGATCTCAGGGCCGGACGGGGAAAGTATCGATCCCGGATTTTCACCTCCCTTAAATCGCCGCTATTTTACATGAAATTTGGGTGATTAGGCGTGAAATATTACCAGTGGAAAAATCATCAACATGGTTCGAAGAATCTTGGCTTTGTTGTCTTCGGAATTACCTGAATTCCTCATAAAGTTTACGACGTATACCGCTCCCGGTTTGCTCATTGACCGGCCGGAGAGTTACAAATAAGAAAATATATCGTTGCTCTAATTAAAGGGGAAAATATGAGGTATCGTCTTTCTATCATCATATTGGTGGCAATAATAATGATAACTGCCGGATGCGTTAGTCACCAATCAAGTAATTTACATACCCCAAAATGCGGTGATGTTACATATAATACAACAACGCAAAAATGTTGCGGAAGCACTCTTTACACAAAGCAGGATTCAGACGATTGGCTTTGCTGCGGGGAGAATTATTATAATTACTTAGCAAATCCCCATGTTGCTTGCTGCAATGACACATTTATAGACATTACTACCCAGGGTTGTTGCTACCTCGGTTATCCAGAAATTGTATTGCGAAAAGAAAATGAAACCGTGTATACCACGACTACCCACCATTGCTGTAATGGTACGGTAACTCCTGGTGGTGGGGATGATTGGTCCAAGTGTGGGGACTCTTGTTATGAGTTCCGAACACAAAGTTGCTGTATTGAGGGAGACCAAAATATCTCCCCTGTAAATTGGAGGGTTCACCAAGGAGTGGAAAGCTGCTGCGTAGGCAAATCGTGGCCTCAAGGATATACCTGCAATAAAAAAAGTGGATCAATATATAATAAAAGTGAGATATCCTATTTGACTAAATGTCCTCTAGGGACCCACCGTACTGTATATTCAGGTAATAATTGCGTATACGGGTAGAATGAAATTTATGGTTTTGATCCATTTATGGATGATGACTGATATTTTTCCTTGTTAAAATTTTCGAATCACCCGCTGACTCATCAGAACCATTCAATCAATTGACGATATTGAACCGTGCTGTATCCATTGCATCCTTGGTAACCGCGGTTGCTTTAATAATATATTCATCAGGTTCGAATGTCGATGTATCCAAATCGTACGATACGATGTTAAGACCCTCTTCATCACCCTTCATCACATTCCCCGTGCTTAAAGCACCAGAGAACTTCTCCCTATGGGCACTGTTTGATGGTCTGAACGATGACGAAGCGATTTCAAAAAGGACGGCATCACCCACGGCAAGATTCGTGGTGGCAGTGATAGTGAATGTTTCCCCGACGCGTCGGTTGCCAACCGGATCAATGTGGATAAACGGTTGGCTACTGGTTTTGGAACTGAAGGTTCCGGATGGGGTTGGGGTATATGATATATGAGGAGTTGGTGATACTTGCGGGGTAGGTGATTGAAAAGTTGGTGATACTTGTGGTACTGAAGATCCCTGCGTTTTTCCTACACTAACTGCCACAAAAATAACTGCCACCAGCAAACCCACAATTAAAAATCCTGCAATCAGTTTTCGGGGATTACCTAAGATTTGTTTGCGCATAGGAGATGGAGAGGGAATTATTGGGTTTTTATAAGAGATCAGAGGAGGAACTTGAGCCTGTCCCGGTGGAGGAAATGAATCTTTTGATTGCTCCTGAAACATCCTGCACCACGGACATTCGTAAGCATGATCCGAATACCAATGGTATGGGTTTTTGATGCATTGTTTTAAACGTATCATTCTCTCTCGAATAGCGAATCTCAGGTTAATTCATAATGGAATTATCGCAACTTACGATTGGTTGGTCTCATTATAATCCCCTCCTACAGTTCGTGCATTTCCACTCCCCGGCACAAGAGAGACTTCATAATAATTATTCCCTTTAAAATCTAATGGATCAAGAAAATGTTCCGGACTGCTGGTTAAAACAGCAAATTCTTGTGAAGAGGGGTTCCATTGTTGGCCAAATTCATAATAAATATAATACCTCCCATTACAGATATTCTGGATACGACCTTGGGAACCCGATGTGAGATACAACGTTTTGATTACTTTGTTATTGGTGTTGACAAGCGTAATTTTTGCCTCCGATGTCGGGATATTCTGAACAGTGACATACCCAGTTTTCACCGAACAATCGTATTTCGGCTCTGAAAAAGAGGGGATCCATCCGAATATGAAGGTCAGAGCTATAAGAATTATGATTCCCCCTATAATCCAGACCCCTTTTCCAAACCGTTTTTTTTTCTGGGGAGTAGCGGATGGGGATTGGACAAATCTGTGCCCGCAATGGACACAATATTGGGCATCGTCCTCGATTTCCTTTCCACACTCTTCACAGAACATAACAAAAAATTATTTAAATCTCTATTTATAGATTCTGAAATACTTCGGTTGGGTCCATCTCGTGATTCCGTACAGCAACTTAATTCGTTATAGTCAGATCAACAGATGCATGGGCACCAGACAGTTCTATCTGATAACTGCCGTTTTTCAGGATGCTGATCTTCTTATCAGATTCAGATGAATACTGTTTTCCAAAACCATCAGTTCCAACAATTTTCCCGGTGATTCTATCCCGTACTGTGATTACAACATATGCATTTTCGTCCACCCGTGTAATATCCACATTCTTTCCTTGGGTATCGGATTGTGATTTGAATATTACCTTATTATCTGTTACCTTATCCGGATTAGTATGGAAGAGAATCCGTATCGGGGACTTTTCTGTCGTGAAGGTTCGATAAACCGTATTGTAATTCAATTTTATGGATTCTTTGTAGGGAAGAAGGGATATATCAGTCCCTGATGGATTTTGGATGTCCTGAGTTATGGTGGGTTGAATTGTTGCAGATGGAACTGGAGTCCCGCTCATGGAATTATCTATGGCGGGATTTGCATGATAGATGGAGCCGAAGAACATGATCGCTGCAAGAACAAGAATAACTCCGATAAAAAAAGGATAATAATATTTTTCCTGACTGCCCTGGGGCGGGCTTCCCGCAATCGGAACAGGATTTTGTTGCGGCGGGATCCAAGGACTCTTTGTTACACCCTGTGGTTTGGGATTTTGCTGAAACCGTGGCGGAGGCGGGAAACTATCAATATTTTGTTCCCGGAAGAGCCTGCACCATGGGCATTCATAAGAGTGGACAGAATACCAGTGATGGGAGTTGACGCAGCATTGTTTCAATCGTACCATATTCTGCTATTATCTTAAAGGGGTGTGTGTATTTTCATGGTTGCTGCATTCATATTTTTATCCAGAACATTCTTGTCATCCGGAGACTCTTTTCTGCCATATCCTGCTGCCTATTTTGGGTATACATAGGTGCCTGCTGCCATATCGTGCAGACCCTGCTTTTTTTCGGAGAATCCAATCACAATAAAACAAATCAAATTCACTAAGGGAATCACTTTTAAGAAATTTCTGATCGCCGCCTGCCCGAAACCGATTCTATTTCCTGCGTTATCAATAACTTTTATTTTTACCGCCCGTTTTCCCAGTGTCGCCTGAACTGAACTACATTCCTGAACTGTGAAATAGACCCAGAAAAGAATAAATAACAGAATGTAAAGCATGATGCCAGCTGGTGTGAGTGTTGAGTATTCGGTAGTAGTAAATAGCTCGAGATTTCTAAAGGAGGCGATAATAAGGATAACAACACATATTGAAATGATGATCATGATTACGGCATCTATCAGGTAAGCACCAAACCGTGTCCAAAAGCCAACATAGGAATATGACACAGTCAACGGAGTATCGGGAAGAACTGGTGTGGGAGATGCTTTTGACGGTTCACTTATACGCATCCCGCATTTTGGACATATTTCCGCTTCGCGGAATTGCAATTCATTGCCACAGTAGGGACAATATTTGCCGGCCATACATTCGTATCAGTAGTCGGGATATATAAATCCAATGTGGGTAAGTTCCATTTGTCTCCCTTACGATTCATAGTCCGGGTGATGCCATACTAAAAATCCGGAAGTTTTATTGTTTGCATAAGCTAAGGCAATTATATGTATTGTCCTGAGTGTGGAAATGAAAGTGAACCTAACTCAGAATTTTGTGTACATTGCGGTAAAAAATTACCCCTCTATCCGGATCATGAAATATATCTCGGGGGTACTGCAAGCGTGCATTTAAGGAAAGGAAAATTTGGGATGGGCGGATATGGTGTATATGCAACCAATAAAAGGATATTCGGCATCAGGGATTCGAATATCATGGTGAAATCCAATATTGCCGGTTTTTTAGGAGGCGGTATTGGGCATACGATTCTGGATCATACTACCCCTGTTCTCAAGGACGATTCTGTAAAGGCCATTGAGGATTTAGAGAGAAAAAAGGACTTTGAAATTAAAAAAGAAGATATTGCTGCTATTGAGTGGAAAAAAGTCAACCTTTGGAGTGGGGGACATCTGTTAATTAAAACAAAATCCACGCAAGAATTTTTAGTGGGTGGAGATGGTAAACCGGAATTTGAATATCTCTTATCCCTCATGAAGAGTTTTTATCCTGAAGTGTTAACGATAAAATAAGGGTTCCCGGGTGTTAACGAGACTTCGAGAAAGGAACCAATTTATATTCGATATCACACGGGTATTAAAAAGCCACGACAACGCACCAGACCCTTTCCGGGATTCCTGATTATTATCGCTGGCTGGATGATTTCTCTAATGTGGGAAAAATTTGATAATTACAACAGAGCACAAATTTTATTGAAATTTTTTCGATTCTTTCAATAATCTGGAGAATCTATCTTGGAATTACATAAGTACAAACAGCCATATCATGCAGACCCTGCTTCTTTTCAGAGAATCCAATCACAATACAGCAAATCCAGCCCACAATAGGAATTAATTTTAAAAGGTCTCTTATGACCGCCTGCCCAAAACTGATTCTATTTCCTGCGTTATCAATAACTTTGATTTTTACTGCCCGTTTCCCCAATGTCGCCTGAAATGAACTACATTCCTGAACTGTGAAATAGGCCCAATAAAAAACAAATAACAGACCGTAAACTATAATTCCGGTTGGTGTGAGAACATAATCGCTTGTAACAAGCACATCGAGATTTTTAAAGGATACTGCAAGAAGAATGAAAATGCCTATGGTAATTATGAATAAGATTACGGCATCTATCAGGTAAGCACCAAACCGTGTCCAAAAGCCAACATAGGAATATGAGACAGTCAACGGAGTATCGGGATGAATTGGTGTGGGAGATGCATTTAATGGTTCACTTATACGCATCCCGCATTTTGGACATATTTCTGCCTCACGGAATCGTAGTTCATTACCACAATAAGGACAATACTTTCCCGTCATATATCTATATCTACAATTGGGAAATATAAACTCAATGTAGATGGATTACATCCCACCTAAACGATCAAATGGGTTGGATGAAATTAATGGATTCTATTTAATACAATAGTAATAAAAATTCAGAGGTTTTATTATTCCAACAACGTGAGTGAATTACATGTACTGTCCTGAATGTGGGAATGAAAATGAATCCACAGCGGAATTTTGCATTCACTGTGGAAAAAAACTGCCCGAAAGAAATTATATTTCAACCGCAGATGCAACAGAACCCGTGCATAATAGAGGTGAGGTGGAAAAGATGAGTTTTCTCTCAAACTTGTTCTCCAGAAAAGATAATCGTAAACAAGATGATATCCAGAAGCGTTTTTATGATAAGGATAATGTTGGGATGAGATTTGACAGATACGAGCAGGCGGAAGCATATTGGATAAACCGAATTGCAACGCAAAAGTTCGATGCTTTCCTCATCTCACGTTTCAATAGTGAAAATGATGCGAAAAATGCTCTGTTATCTCTTAGTTGCATGCACCTCGCTGAGGACTCTGGAAAGGTGATATGCACTGACACATTGTATTATGGTTTTTTTAAAGATCTTGATGGGAAATACAATGCAATAATTTGCGGCTCGGACTTATCCTATGAATTATGGGAAAACGCAAAGGAGAATTTTGCCAAGTTGGGAGGGGTCATCAAAACTGAAAAGGCGCCCAGAGAAGGGACGAAAGAAAAACCTGAATCGCCTATTTCACTATTAAAGAAAATAAATTTTGTTCGGGAGGATCGCATTGACGGATTAGGAGGGGAAGCAACATATCGAATCTATCAGGCTCCTGACGCAGCTTCGGCAAAAGCATTTCTTCAGGAAGAAACTGTTACAAGAAACCTATACTACGTTGTGGTCGAAACTCCGGAAGGAAATTATTGTCGTGATATTCAAGGAATATATAAAGAATAATAGTTGAGGTTCTGATTACCTTTTGGATGATCTCAGTTTTTTGCTCTTGAAAATTTTCCCAACCAACCATGAATTTATCCGCACCTCCCAGCGAATTAAATGAAATAATTTATTACATTAAATACTACACTGTAATCTATAAGCAGGAGATGCTTCTGTGAAATGTCCTGATTGTAATACCGATAATATTCTCAATGCAAAGTTTTGTAAAAAGTGCGGTCATCCCCTTGTAAATCTGACAACTGCAGCATCCACCGGCCTCATATGTCCCGGTTGCGGAGAGAGCAATCCCTCAGGTGCAATGTTTTGCCGGAACTGTAGAATGCCTCTTGTCGGCCAAGCTGCAATGCCGGCGCAACAGATGCCATCCGGCACTCCTGTGAATACGGTGCCGGCCAGTGCCCCTGCGACTGACCTGGCTTCCCAGATAGAAGTAGCGTCTCCTGAGCAGCCCCATTGTGCTACGCTTCTTCTGCTGGATACATCAGGATCGATGGCAGATAGCAGGAAGATCCAGCAGCTGAACGAGGGTTTACAGATTTTCAAAGAGGAGATCCTGAAAGATGAACTTGCCAGCAGCCGGGTAGATGTTGCTGTTGTCACTTTCGGAGATGGAACTGTAAGTGTTGTTCATCCCTTCACTTCCATCCAGGATTTTCAGCCGCCGCAGCTGCGGGCGGATGGCGATACCCCGATGGGCGAGGCAATTTTACAGGGCATTAATCTCATTGAATCACGAAAAAAGATTTACAGGGATCTTGGCGTGAATTATTACCGGCCGTGGGTGTTCATGATCACTGACGGCGAGCCAACAGATATGAAACCGGGGGACCAGAAATGGAGCCAGGTGAAAAATCTTATTGAGGAGTATGAAAACAAGGGCAAACTACTATTTTTCTCAGTTGGCGTGGATCCTGCGAACCTGGGGCTCCTGAATCAAATCATGCCCCCAAACAGAGGGGCGCTGAAACTGAAACAGGGCAACTTCCGTGAAATGTTCCAATGGCTAAGCAGCAGTCAGGAAAAGATTGTCAAATCCGATGTCGGACCCGGCGAAATGGTAAAACTGGATGCTCCCTCCGGCTGGAGTGAGATCCAGGCAAAATGATGGTTTCTGCACAGGATCTGGCGCAGGGAGACACCGGATATCCGTGAGCGGGATCCAGGAAAAAGAACAGATCCCTGTGGGGGAAGTCATGATGGGAAATACCGTATATCCCTCCTATATTTTTGGGGCAAAAATACCCGGCAGGATTCACACGGTCAAGGGATTCCCTTGTCAGGATGCGTTTTCCTACGAATTTTTTGAGAATTCGCATGTGGTGATTGCAGTGGCCGATGGGCTTGGATCTGCCTCACGCAGCGATACCGGGGCGCAATGTGCCGTCGAATCTGCGGTTAATGAGGTGATGTCCCTCCTGGGACAGGGTGAGACAGATACTTGCCTGCTTCTCCATGCAGGAATCAAAAAGGCCAGGCAGACTCTCGTACAATTGGCAGCACGGGAGATATGCCCTCTCCGGGACTTCGCATGCACGATACTCTTGATCCTTGCATCAAGGGATATGCTTGGCACTGCGCATATCGGTGACGGGGCGATTGTCGTGAGGGCATCCGGTGAGAATAAGATCGTTTCAGCGCCGGAAAATTCCGAATATGTGAACGTTGTCGTACCTCTGACGAGCAATTCCTGGGAGGAGGCCCTCCGGATGCGGGAATCCTTCGGTCCTGTTGAATGCATTGCGGTGTTTACTGATGGCCTCCAGAATGCAGCACTGAAAAAAACAGGGGATCTCTACGAGCCGTTCAACGCATTTTTCAACCCCCTCTTTTCCTACTCCCTGAACGTGGAAGATCCGGAATGCGCCAGGAAGGAGATACAAAACCTGCTCTCATCCCAGAAAATCCAGGGAAGTTCAGATGATGATATTACGCTCGTTATTGCAGTGTTGCATAAGGAAGAGGGAGGACAATGATCGCGTATACGGATCAGGGTATGGCTCTCGACTTGGTTACGACCGGTAAGAAAGGTGGGGAGGGCGAAATTTTCAGGAATAAAAATAATCCAGCCGAATGTGCAAAAATTTTCCATGCATCGAAGATATCTCCTGAACTTCAGGAGAAGATCCACTCCATGGTAAAAAATCCGCCCAACGATCCTACCCTTGCCAAATTCAACCATCGATCCATTGCCTGGCCGACAGCTATCCTGTACAAAGACCCGGCTAGGCGGGAGTTTACCGGCTATATGATGCCTTTCATCGATACTTCTGTTTTCCAGCCCTCGTACAAATACTACAGCCAAGGGGAACGGACCAAGCGCTTTGGTGGAGCATTCACGTGGAAGCACCTGTTTGCTTCAGCATTCAATATAACGAGTGCCTGCCTGGCACTCCACCAGAAAGGTCACTGTATTGGGGATATGCGGGAGACAAATATCCTCATCTCACCCGACAGCCTAGTCACATTCCTGGATACGGATTCGTTCCAGGTGCAGGACAACCTTTCACAAAAGGTTTTTTACTGTCGGGTCGGAACGGCAGAGTACCTGCCTCCCGAATTACTGAATGTCGACTTCAAAAACCAGAATATCAACCGGTACTCTGCCGATCTCTTTGCACTAGGCATTCTTATCTTCAAACTGCTGATGAATGGATACCATCCTTTTGCCTCGCGAGGGCCGCTGGTCGACGATGCCCCGGAACAGAGCGATAAAATCCTAAAGGGTTACTTCGCGTTCGAAGGGAATATCTCTGGGGTGTTTCCTCCGGTTCGTGCCCCACCCTATGAGATGGTGATTCCCCCGGAAATCAGCCTCCTGTTTCACCGCTGTTTTGTGACAGGGCACTCCGATCCCTCCGCCCGGCCCTCAGCTGAAGAATGGTTCAACGTGCTCAAGCAGGCGGTATAAAGAAGGGAAAAGTGCCTGGGGGGATATATTGATGGAAAGAATCTTGTGGAACATTCCGAATTTTTCAGCCATTAAAATGGAGTTTTATCCCGGACAAACGATCTATGATCCGCTTGAAACAGTGTTATAAAAATCCTCACCATTGGTACTGCGATCATACCCCCTTTTGCCCCTGGTGCCAGGAAGTACAAGATACTGGCAGGGATTCATTTCCCAGTTCAGTCCAGCCCGGGAGTATGGTGTCAGTACCCATGCCATTCCGGCAACCTCAAACCACAAGCCCGGTACCAGTCTCGTCCTCGCTACCGGGAAGCGGATCTTCCCACTCAGTGAAGACTCCTTCGATAGGGGACAGGATAAAAATTGCCGGGATCATTGGAGCCGTGATTGTTATCGCGATACTCGTGACGAGTATGATCTCCGGAAACGACCTGATGGGAATGGGTACCGGGCATAGCATGACGAGTTCCTCACAAGTGAAAGCGGTCTCCCCTACTCCGGCAATAACCCTGTTGCCAACCCAGGCACTTACTTCAGTCCCGACCGCCACCCCGGAAAACGGACTGAAGACCTATACTAATTCACAATACGGATTTGCAGTTGATTACCCAGCAAGTTGGAAGACCCTGAATAACGGGGATGGCATCGTTACGTTCTCCCCGTCAACCAGCCCAACGGTAAATATCGATGTTGGTCACAAGAATAGCGAACTTCAGGATTATTTCCTCACCCAGGTAAAAAAAGTCCAAAGCAATCCCGACGCCCAGATAACCAATCATGATTTCAAGTGTTCCCAAGGATACCGGATAGACTATATCGTTACGAAAAGCGGTTCCACCAGCAGGACAAAGATAACCAAGATATTTACCGAGGGACATTCCGATTCGCAGGTTTTTATCCTGGCCTATACCGGTGGTGAGAATGGGTATACCAGTGAAGTTGTTAATATTTTGAAATCATTCCGTCTTACAAACACCTAAGTTCCCTGGCGGAGGTCAGATGAAAATCCTCCTTCGGGAATGAACCGGCACCAGCATATGAGTATCTGACCCGTTGAGGGAGCGTATGATTCACCTGAAAAGATGCAACAAAAACCCACATCATTGGTACTCAGATCATAGTCAGTATTGTCCCTGGTGCTGGATGCTTCAGGAATATTCCAGGGATCCATTTCCCGCCCCTCCCGGTATGCCTGGGAAGATACAGGGCGGGAAGAGTACACGGGCCTCTCCCCAAGATCCCGGGAAATCCCAGGCAGCAACCGGGAGTATTCCCGCTCCTTCCTGGCATTCCAAAAGAAGGATACTTTTTGGAGGGATGCTTGCATTGGTTCCCATTCTCCTGATATTAATGGTTTTTATCTTCAATGCATCACCTCACAATGTGATCAGCCAGAACAGCCAGATTAGCCAGAAGATCCAGGAAATCTCCCAGGATATCCGGTTACAACAATATGATTCTGCGATCTCTGCGGCAGACAGCGTCCTCGCAGCGGACCCCGTGAATAAGTACGCATTATTCTATAAAGGGGAAGCAATCCGGTTGAAAGGTCAGCCTGAAGAAGCCCTGAAATATTTTGACCGGGTACTGGAGATAGATCCGGAATATGCGTCTGCCTGGGACCAGAAAGGATGGGCTTTCAATTCGCTTGAACAATGGCAGGATGCAATCGATGCTTTTGATAAGGGTATCGAGTACGGTGGTGAATCCTCAACATCAAGCCATTGGTATGGAAAAGGGATTGCCCTCGCAAGACTTGGCCAGGATGATGAGGCATTGTCCGCTTTTCGCACGGCCCTCCAGAAAAATTCTACCAAGTATGAAACCTACACCCAGATTGGAAAAATCTACCTGAAACGGGGAGAATACCAGGATGCACATAACGAATTCGTGAAAACGATCCAGGGTAATCCCGGTTATGCTGATGCATGGTGGTCTGATGCGAAAGTTCTGGAAAAACTGGGGGATCACCAGAATGCAACTCTCGCTCTTTCCCGTGCGATATCCTTGGATCCGCTGAAATACTCCACCCGCACTCTTGCAGATAACACAACATGAGGGGCCATCCGAAACGACCTAGATATCCTCCGGTAGATTGGAATCCGCTGAAACTGGCTGATTTGATAAATTAGAATAAAATAGAAATTTTAATGGGTTTTCAATAAAGAGTACGTCCCATGTACTGCCCCGAATGCGGAAAGGATAATGAATCCACAGCGGAATTTTGCATTCATTGTGGGAAAAAACTGCCAGCCCTTGCATTTCACGGGGCTACCCCAAATACCGAAAACGTACTGGATACCCACGATGGAATTCCCCAGATCCGCCCTTGGGTCCGGTTTTTTGCGAGGCTCCTTGATATCTACATCGTGTACCTTCTTGCTGTGGTATTATTTGCGATAATGGGTGGAATCATCTACGATCTGGCTGGAAGCAAAGCTGTGGATACTATATCCTCTATGCCGGGATGGCTGGATATCCTCATTACAACGATGTTCACTTTCTTCCTGCTGTTTCTCATTGAACCGGGTTTTATCTCAAAATACGGCAGTACCCCGGGAAAATGGATCTTAAAAACAAAAGTAAAAAATCCCGATGGCAGCAATCTGACTTTCAAAGAAGCGTACTCCAGAAGTTTTCAGGTATACACCCGGGGATTCTTAATCGGGATCCCATTTCTCAATTTTATATCCCTTCTTATCGAATCCACGAAGCTGGAAAAAGAGGGAAAGACGACTTGGGATGAAAAAGGCGGATTTGTTGTCGAACACGAGAGGATCGGGCCACTGCGGATAATCCTTGCAGTAATCGTACTTGTCCTGATACGGGTTTTCCAGATGTATCTCACCCGGATGACCACCGAGCTGTGAATAATTGGATCTCTTTTTTCCAAAAAAGATCCCTCCCCCTAAATCGTGCTGCAGGAAGCATCTTCCTTAAATATCCAGTTCCGGTAGATGAGCGGGGTTATGATGGTCGTTATCAGGCTCATGAAGACGACCGCGATATAGATCTCCTGGCCGATAATCCCCTCGTTCAGGCCGATGAGCGCAACGATCATCGCAACCTCTCCCCTCGGCGCCATCCCGAACCCGATGATCAGGGAGTCCCGGGTGCAGACGCCCATCGCTTTTGCGGGAAGCCCGCATCCGATCAGCTTGGTGAGCAGGGCGACAATCGTGAGAACGACAATGAAGAGCACCGCTTCGGGCGTGAGGACATGCGTGTCTATCAGGACCCCGAGCGAGACAAAGAAGATCGAGGCAAAGATGATCTGGAGATAATCCGCGCCCTCTTTCACATCCTTGCTCTTCCGGAGGCCGACACTGTTGAAGGACACCCCGGCGATGAATGCCCCGACGATTCCGGAGAGGCCAACGTAGTCTGCGATCAGGGCGTACAGGAACGCGATCATGAGAGCAAAGATGAAGACGAACTCCGGGAATTTTTCCGCAAGCGAGGACTGGTCCAGCCGTTCGATCAGCCTGCTCACATATTTTATTCCGACATAGCCGA
>Ga0209340_1001164_pt1 | contig 20740 bp, 17 predicted proteins | sample EPASupsiteSAE323_FD_187266 | JGI IMG/M metagenome (GOLD analysis project Ga0209340, IMG submission 187266) | Bioremediated contaminated groundwater from EPA Superfund site, New Mexico - Sample SAE3-23 (SPAdes) (version 2) | ecosystem: Environmental > Aquatic > Deep subsurface > Groundwater >... | reverse complement strand
ACTGTAAGAAAACTGAAATCCAGGCTGAAAGCCTGGAATACAACCTACAACAATACCGAACATTGTGGGTTAAACGGACTCACCCCCAACGAAGCGTTGCGGGTGCAAAATGTGTGTACCTAAAACACTCCGCTCTTGACATTTTCTAAAAAAGTGTTATTTATTTAATCCAAGTAAAATGTTACTCGAATCGGTCAGTCGCTCTTAAAAAACAGAATAAAAACAAAGGGGAGGTTGCTAAAAATGGGCGAATTCTATGCTGTGGAGCTTGGGTTAAGAAATGACCCAAATATTTGTATCGTAGGAAGAAGAAAGGAGTATTTTATAGAGGCTCAAGCACCGGGCGTTAATTCGGTAAGTTGCGTAAGTCTTTATGTCGCTCCGCGAATGTGGAATTGCACCTCCGCCGAAGACATGAATGCTATGCTGATGAATTTAGCTACCGGTCTAGAACCGCAAATAGTTCGATTTGAAGATGAGTCTAATGAGATAAGGTGTGGAAGGCTAAGATTTCCGGAGTCTATTGGGAAATTCCGCAGAACAACAACCATAACCACGGAAATCTTTCCTGAGTATCAACAGGAAATAGATATAAAGCCAATAACTGATCGGGTAGAGAGCGAGAGTATTGTTCGGTGGGTCGAAGTGGTCCCATTTCCATCAATAAGGTATGCCATAGATGCGCTTTTTTGCAGCCACTTTTTCTATCGTATCGACAAAAAGGGTCTCAATAAGTATCTTAATGGTTGCTCCGGCATAAAATATTTGCTGGACCACGCGGGTAAAATCGTTATCCTGCCGGGAAATATTAGGCTTTCTGGCAAAAAAGGGGATACCGTTGAGCAGGCAGAGACTGTCGAAGGACTTTTCGAAGCCCTGGCGGGTTCTTGCTTGGGTAAAAAGAGCCGACCTGTTGGCTGGGAGGAAGATATTTCCAATATTACCGCATGGGAAATGCAAGCGGTATTTAATTGGGCTGAAAAAAAAGGTTATGAAGTCAGGTTTGAGTTAGAGGTTGTCGCGAATGGATACCAATGTACCCTGGCGTACCGAAATAAAACATGGGATGATTTGAAGCCGGCCGGGGAAAAAGCAGATTGGGTAAGGCTACTGGCATTTCATGAATGCCTCGAGACAGCAATTGTTCTATGTCTAAATTCGTTTATATTCGACAAGTACAATGGTTTGCTCGAGACAATCTCCGATAAAAGGGGCTATTATATAGATAAGCCGCAAGTATTGAATCCCTTTGGCTAAATGAACTATTCTCTCTCTGGTCTAGTTTATTTTTTTTATTAATTTTTCCGTTTTTTCTTGTTTAAAATAGTTTATCTCGAAAATATCTTTTTTGCGTTTAATTATTAAAAAAAGGCGATAGAAGACAGTTGCTTATTTCTTCGAATTACGCCTTCGCGAGTTCTATGATTTTTTCTATAGCCTGGCTAAACTCCCCTTTGTCTTCGGGCGAGATAAGGTTAATGATTTCTACTATTTCGTAATTATCTTTGCGCACAGTTGCCCTTTGCTTGATGATATCAAATTCAATGATTAATTTGGCCCGGCAATTGTGGGGCCTTTCGATATAAATCGTGGGCAATCTAAAAATAGTCGCTTTAATAATAGCGAAAAGATTTAATTCCATTAATCTCTCTTGCAATGCTTCAGAGAAATCGCAAAATTTATTTAATCTTACGATTGCTTCATGTTCCTTTTGCCAACCCCTTACCTCTTCCGAATTTCTTTTTTCAAGAGCGGCGATGCGTTGCTCGGCTTGCTTGCGAGTTCTTTTTTCTGAGAGAGCCCAAGAACCGAGCACTGCTGATATAATGGTTAAAATAATGATCAGCAGTTCCAATATCGTTTGAAACGTCATAGATATCTGGCCTTTACTGTATAATAAGATTTATTTTTTGTCAATATTATAATGGACTTTTGGCTTTTTTTGGGTTATAGTGACTTTTGAACGAATTATCAATTAAAGGAAGGGAATTGGCAGTTATTGCACGGTATTTACCGGGCAATAACGCGGGATAAACCCTTTATGGATATGAAGAAAAATAACCGGTGGTCTTTTGTTTTTATTTTGGTGCTGGCGGTCGCGTCGGCGGCTTTTTGTTTTCCGCAATACGTCAATAAGGGGATCGATATTTTGAATTCCCAAGTCAAATCGAATTTATCCCACATACCCGAAAAACCGTTCAATATGGGATTGGACGTTAAGGGCGGTGTGCGTTTGGAATACCAGGTTGACTTTAGCAAGCTGGAGAAAAAAGTATCGGACAGCGAAAAGATCACGGTCATGGAGGGAGTGAGGGATCTTATCGAGCAGCGCGTCAACAGTTATGGCGTGGGCGAGCCGCAAATCCAAGTTTCCGGCCAAGACCGTCTTATCGTGGAATTGCCCGGAATCGAGAGTGTCCAGCAGGCCATTGAATGGATCGGCGCTACTCCCTGGTTAAGTTTCCTGGAGCAGCGGCCGCAGGAGGATACCGACAAGATCATTGCCAAGATGAAGGAGCTGGAAGGGAAGACTCCCGAAGAAATGCTTAAGGTGCCTGATTACCAGATCGCGTTCCAGCATCCGCTTTTCAAAGAAACCGAATTGACCGGAAAATATTTGGAAAAAGCTTCCATGGACTTCGACCAGAATACTGGCCGGCCGGTAGTGGAGTTGGTATTTGATTCCGAGGGCGCCAAGATCTTCGAGCAGCTAACCGAGCGCAACGTGGACAAGCCCATGGCCATCTTTTTGGATGGTAAATCCATCATTGATACTACTGGCGACGACAAGATCGATGCTAATGATCTTTATGCGCCCAAGGTGATACAAAAGATCACCGGCGGCAAGGCCGAAATTACCGGGATTACCAGCGTTGACGAGGCTAAAACCCTTATCAAGCGCCTAAACGAGGGCGCCCTTCCCGTACCCCTGGGCGAACCCATCACCCAGCAGAAGATCGGCCCCACTTTGGGGGCGGTTTCGCTGGAGCAGACGATCATGGCCGGCATTTGGGGGTTTTTGATGATCGTGATCTTTATAGTGGCTTATTACCGTTTGCCGGGAGTGCTGGCGTCTTTGGCACTGGCATTGTACGGCATAGTTTTATTGGCCGCTTTCAAACTGGTGGGCGTGACCATGAGCTTGGCTGGCATTGGCGGCTTCATTCTTTCGGTGGGTATGGCCATCGACGCCAACGTACTTATTTTTTCCCGTCTTAAAGAAGAGCTAGAGGCCGGTAAAAGCTTGCCCACGGCTATCGAAGAAGCTTTCCGCCGCGCTTGGCCGGCGATTCGCGACGGTAACTTCACTACCATGCTGGTAGCATTCATATTGATTTGGATGGGGACCAGTTTCGTCAAGGGGTTTGCCCTCACGCTTTTTATCGGTATCGCGGTTTCGATGTACTCGGCCATCGTGGTAACCCGCACTTTCCTACGCATGGTTTCTTCAAGTAAGTTGGGGAAATTTAAATGGCTGTGGAAGCCGTTAGCCTAATTGTACCGGCAATATAGAATATTAACGCTAGAATCAAAACCATGATAAATTTTATCAAATACAAAAATATATTTATTGCCTTGACGCTATTGATGGTGGCGGCCAGCGTCGGTGCGATCGCGGTTTACGGCTTAAAACCCGGCATCGAGTTTACCGGCGGCAGTGTTTTGGAAATAGAATATAAAGATGTCCGGCCGGCCAACGACGCTATTCGGGCAAAAATCGCCGAAGCGGGCGTAAAAGAAATTAATATTTACACTACCGGCGACAAAGGGTTAACGGTCCGTACCGAGAATTTGAATAGCGAAACCCATGGCAAGCTTTTGGAAAAGCTTCAAGCGACTGGCCAGTATGAAGAAAAGACTTTTGAAGCGATTGGCCCGGTAGTGGGCAAAGAATTGACCCAAAAGATGTCGATGCTGGTTTTTGTTTCGTTGGTGGCGATGTTGATATATATTGCGGTGGCGTTTCGTAACGTCCCCGGACCGGTCAGTTCCTGGCAATACGGCGTAGCGTCTTTTCTGATATTGGTTCATGACGTGCTGGTGCCGCTGGGAGTATTTGCGGCCTTGGGCAATATTGCCGGCGTGCAGATCACTATTCCCATTATTACCGCACTCTTGATCGTGGTAGGCTATGCCATCAACAACGTGATCGTGGTTTACGATCGGATCCGCGAAAATCTTTTGCGCGACCACAAAACCGATTTTGCCGAAATCTCGAACCGCGCGATCAACCAAACCCTTAGCCGCCAGATCAATACCTCGCTGGCCACGCTTTTGCCGGTATTTGCCATCTACTTCTGGGGCGGTGCCAGTTTGAAATACTTTGCGCTGGCATTGATCTTGGGGATTGCTACCGGTACTTATTCGTCGGTTTTCCTGGCCAGCCAGCTTTTATTGGTGTGGATGGGTTTCAAGAAAAATAAATCCCAAAAGTAATTTCTGATCAAATTGGATTCTGCAAAAACAGGGATATACCCTGTTTTTGTTTTAATGTTTTTGCCCCGAAGTGGGCCCCGAGCTTCCCCGGGGAGCTGATGGATGGGGATTCCTTAGACAACCCGAAAGTAATCTTTAAAGGATGTTCCTCTGGCCGCCGCCCATAACACGGGAGGCAAAATTCATAAATTTTTTAAAATATAATTCGATATTGGTAGCCCAGCTACTGGGGCGATCGTTTCCGAATCGGGCCGGGTTGAAGAGCGAAACGCGGCTTCGAGCGGACCAATTTTACCTTAAAAATTGTCCTAAAATGATTATAAAAAGCGGGCCAATTAACCCGCTTTTTAAGCTAAAATCCGCATTTATGGGGCCCAAAACGCCGCTTCTCGGCGGCGGCCCGGGTTACTATTTGACAAAAATTAAAAGATGCTATATAATAATTATCGACACGTAATTTTGGATTCATTAGACCTGCTGCTTAAATATTTTTCGCCACGAAACGCTCATGTTTTGAGCGAGAAAAATGAAGCGCGAGGAGGCATATTAAACTTAAATCTGTCGACGAGCAATGAGTTTTTCGCAGCCAAAACAGGCGTGTTGCAGTAGATAAATATTTAAGCAGCAGGTCTATTATATAATATAAACCGTTGGGCAATGGTTTAACCATTTTATTTGGAAAGCGCGCGCGTTGCGCGGCATCCAACCGGCGGATCAGGCTATGGTAAACATTAATTATCAACAAATTTGCGGCGAGCTGTTGAGCCAGCTGCCGCCCAAGCAGCGCGAAGTTATCGAACGCCGTTTTGGTTTGAAAACCGGCGAGCGCGAGACTCTGGAGGCGATTGGCAAAAGCCACCGCATTTGCCGCGAACGCGTGCGCCAGATCGAAAAAGTCAGCTTGGCGAAAATGAAAAAAACCGCTTCCCGTTATAAAGACGCTTGGAAAAGCTTTGCCAAGCATTTAAAGGCGTTCGGTGGCGTTCGCGAAGAAAATTCCCTGTTGGAAGATCTGGGAGGCAAGGAATTCCGCGCGCACGCGTATTTTTTACTGACGCTGTCGGGAGAATTTTTGCGCACTAGCGAAAGCGAAGATTACCAAAGCTTCTGGTCGCTTGATTCCGAATCGACTAACGCCGCCAAGAATTTTATTGCGTTATCGCACGCCAAGCTGATGGAAGCTAATAAATTGATTCCCGCCAAGGAGTTAGCCGCATTATCTGGCTTGAAAAAAGCGGTTGCTGAATCTTACCTCGGGGTTTCCAAGAAGGTGCAGAAAAACTCGGAAGGGCTTTATGGTTTGCGCGATTGGCCCGAAGTAAGCCCTAAGGGAGTTAAGGATCGGATCTATCTTCTATTTAAAAAGAATCAAAAGCCGCTTCATTTCACCGATGTGGCCGGCAAGATCGAAGGCAGCTTGGTGCAAACCGTTCATAATGAACTTATTCGCGACAAAAGGTTTGTGCTTATTGGCCGCGGCATTTACGCGCTTAAAGAATGGGGCTATGTCGAAGGCGATGTTAAGGATGTGATTTTGAATATTTTCAACAACGAAAATCGTCCCTTGACCAAGGAAGAGATTCTAAACCGCGTCATGAAACAGCGTCTTATTAAAGAAAATACCGTGCTCATGAACTTGAGTAATAAAAAGTTTTTCTCGCGCGACAACGAGGGCCGCTATCGGCGCAGCAATGTTCAAGAGGCTTAATTTAAGGTTTCTTTTAATTAACGTAAACTGAATGTATAATAAAACGTAGGAACGTTGCTTTTTGTTATATTTTGGGTCGGTTCGATTTTACGTGCAAAAAATTTGACAACCAATGCTTGAAGAAATTTTTTCAGCTCTCGGATTCGCTTGGAGGGTCGTCGCTTATTGGTGGTGGCTGCCGTTGTTTTTTGTTATGCAGGAGCGGTTCGATTACTATTGGCGGTGGTGGCGCACGGAAATGTGGTTCAATACGGCTTGGAAGCCTCTGCTTTTGGAAATAAAGATCCCCAAAGAACTCCCCAAACCGATCAAAGCCATGGAAGCGGTAATGGTGGCGTTGCATGGCGCGATCTTCAACGATCCTGACTGGTGGGAGAAATACGCTTCGGGTGAGCCGCAAACCAGCTACAAATTCGAAATGGCCTCTATTGAGGGTAGGATCCATTTCTACATCCGGTGCTTCGCTGATTACCGCGATGCGGTTGAGGCGGCCGTCTATTCCCAATTTCCCGAGGCCGAGATCGAGGCGGTTCCCGATTATTCGCGCCAGGTACCCATGGACATACCCAATAACGAATGGGATCTCTTCGGTTGGGATTATTGTCTTTTAAAGGAATCTCAATTTCCGATTCCCACTTACGAGCAATATGTCGAGCAGGGGGCTGAAGAAGAGGAAAAAATTGATCCGATCAACTCGCTCATGGAAAGTATGGCCAAGCTCAAGCCCGGTGAGCAAATGTGGATCCAGATCAGTGCCCGGCCAATGTATATATCTCTTCATGACGGCGAGGCTTTTGTGAAAAAAGGCGAACATACCCGCGATGTTTTGGCAAAACGCGTTGAGGAAAAAAAGGGGAGCTTAAAACCTCTTTGGAAAGAATTGCTCGATTTTATCATCGAAGGCGCCAAAGAAGAGGCGGCTAAAGCCCCGGAATTGTTCCCGGCCGAAATGCGCCTGACCGCGGGCGAACGCGAAGCGCTCGAAGCGGTGGAAAAAAAGATCAATAAGCCGTTTTTTTCCTGCTACATCCGCACTATTTATTTGGGCCGCCGCGAAAGCTGGTATAAGCCTAATTTCCGGCTTTTATATAACTATTTCAATAATTTTACCAGTTCCGATCTTAATTCATTATGGCTTTGGACCAAAACGTTGACGCGCGTCCGGCTCTCGCCGCTGCCGTTCGTGAATGCTTTATCCGACCGCCGCGCCTATATTAAGAAACGGCGTTTGTTGCGGGTTTACCGCGACCGTTTGAATTATTATAGTCCGTGGGGCGGCAAAGAGGGTGATAAGGGTTCGCAAATGGTATTGAACGTTGAAGAACTGGCGACGCTTTTCCATTTCCCCTCGCAAGTGGTGGCGCCCACCCCGGGCATCCAGCGCACCGAAGCCAAAGAAACTGTGGCGCCGCACAATTTGCCCACATAATTTTAAATCCGAAGATTGCCAAAGCTTTTCCGCCATTATCCGGAAAAGCTTTTTTGATTACTGATTTTTAAATTATTTAATTGCCATAATTAAGGCAGAATGCCGCGAGGATTGTTTATTCGCCAAGTTTTGCCTGGTTGGTCAAAAGGTCAAAAAAAAGTTAATATGATAAAATAATATTGTATTGTTCAATCCGAAATTATGGCGGAAAAGGAAAAAATCATCTATATCGGAGAAGTCACCTGGCGCAATCAAAGGACGAAATTCGGTATTAAGCCCGATGATCGCCGCCGGCACATGTACTTAGTTGGTAAGACCGGTATGGGAAAATCAAATTTGCTCGAAAATATGGCCATCCAGGACATCCAGGCGGGGCATGGTATTGCGTTCATCGATCCGCACGGCGAAGCCGCGGAAAAGATGCTGGATTACGTGCCGTCATGGCGCGTCAATGACGTGATCTATTTCAATCCCGGCGATGTCACTTATCCTATGGCATTTAACGTGATGGAGATCCAAAGTCTTGACCAGCGGAATTTGATCGCGGCGGGGTTGATGGCGGTATTCAAAAAGATCTGGCCTGATGTCTGGTCGGCGCGCATGGAGTATATTTTAAACAACGCGATCCTAGGATTATTGGAGTATCCCAATACTACTCTGTTGGGGATCAATCGGATGTTTTCTGATAGCGCGTTCCGCCAGAAAGTAGTGGAGAATATTTCCGATCCGGTCATTAAATCATTCTGGGTGAATGAATACGCCAACTACGATCCTAAATACGCCGCCGAGGCGACCGCCGCGATCCAAAATAAGATCGGCCAGTTCATTGCTAATCCATTGATGCGCAATATCTTGGGACAGGTGAAATCCAGTATCGACATCCGCAAGATAATGGACGAAAAAAAGATCCTGATAGTTAATATTTCCAAGGGGTTGGTGGGCGAGGATAGTTCCCGCCTATTTGGCGCGATGTTGATCACCAAATTGCAACTGGCGGCGATGTCGCGCCAGAATATGGCCGAAGAGGAGCGGCAAGATTTTTATTGCTATGTCGATGAGTTCCAGAACTTCGCTACCGATTCTTTTGCTAATATCCTTTCCGAAGCGCGCAAATACCGCTTAAGCCTGATTTTAGCCAACCAATACTTGGGCCAACTTGAGGAAATGGGCGCGGGCGGCAAAAGCTCGAAAGTTAAAGACGCGGTATTTGGAAACGTGGGCACGATCATTGTCTTTCGCGTTGGCGCCGAAGATGCGGAATTCTTGGAACCGGAATTCGCCCCTGAGATCGTGATCGAAGATTTTGTAAATCTTGGGAAATATCATATTTATTTGAAATTGATGATCGACGGCATTGCCAGCAAGCCGTTTTCGGCGCACACGCTGCCGCCCATCGAAAAGCTTGCTGTTTCGGAAAGGGATAAGATCATCAAAGTTTCCCGCGAACGTTATAGCGTTTCCCGTGATGTCATTGAGGAAAAGATCGCTAAGTGGACCGGCGAAATGAACGAAGCCGCTGCCAAGAATCCGCCGCAAAACAAAAATTCCGCGATGTCTGGCCAGCCGAAAATGTACGAGATAACTTGTTCGATGTGCGAAAAGAAGACCAAAGTGATCTTCGAGCCCGAACCCGGCCGAAAAGTATATTGCAAAGCCTGTTTAAAAAAGCTCCAAACGAATAACGGTTCCAAGCCCGAAAATCCGCCGGTTGCTGGTAATACCTCGGCGCTTCCGGCCGCCAGCCCTGCTCCCGCGTGCAACCCGCGGCCGGCCGCCGCGCGCCCCGAAACGCCCGCTCCGGTATCGCCCCGCTTGACGCTGGGGGACCTGGCGCGTGCCCAGCCGGTGCGCTTTGCCGGGCAAAAGAATGATGCGCAAAAGGTGCGGCCCAAAAAAGAAGTGCAGATCGACGAACTTAAAAAGGCGCTTAGCGATGCTTTGGGCGGAGCCATCAACAGTGGGGCGGATGCCGGGAAAGATCCGCAAAATTGATCTGCCGAGCTTGCTGCGCTATTTTTTGGATTTTAGGAGGCTTTCATAAATAACTTACATATATTACCCGCAGACTTGGAATATGGAGCTAAGATACGGGTATGGCATGGAAGTTATCTATGAGAGTCTCCTTAAACATATTGATGCTCATGAAGACTTTAAATGACAGCGACTTTAAAGGAAAAAAGACTTTGGTCAGGTGTGATTTTAACGTTGCGCTTGACGAAAAAGGCCAGATTAACGACGATTTTCGTATTCAAAAGACGTTGCCGACGATCAAATATTTGATAAAAAACGGCGCGGCAGTTGTTTTAATGAGTCATTTGGAAAAGGACGATAAGTTGTCGAGTTTACAGGTGGTTGCCAAATACCTGGAGCCGCTTATTGCGCGGCCGGTTAAATTTTTAAGCGATTGCGTCGGCTCTAAGGTAGAAAAAGAAGTAAAATTGGCAAAACCCGGACAAGTGATCCTGCTCGAAAATTTAAGATTCCATAAAGAAGAAAAACAAAATAACGACGAATTTGCCAAAAGGCTAGCACAAATGGGGGAGAGCTATGTCAACGAAGCTTTTTCCTGTTCGCACCGGGCCCATGCATCGATCGTTGGTGTTGCCAAATATCTGCCTTCTTGCGCGGGCTTACTTTTTGAAGAAGAGGTTGCCAATCTTTCAAAAATACTCAAAAATCCAAACCATCCGTTCGTCGTTGTTATTGGCGGCGCCAAAGTTGGTACTAAAGGAGGGGTGATCGCCAATATTTCCAAGGTTGCCGACCATATTCTGGTGGGTTCAAAGATCGGCGAAAAGATTTTGACCCAAAAACAGCAATTGATGGGACGCCCGGCGGAAGCATGGGATCCGGCAATTGGCGCCATCGACCTTACTAGCCCCAAAATACATCTACCGATTGATGGAATACTGGCTTTAAGGGATTTTGCCGAAGGATACTCCCGGACCGCCGCGATTGGGAAAATGCGCAGCGAAGAAGAAATATACGACATCGGCCCGGAAACGATCAAATTTTTCACCGAAATAATCAAAGAAGCTAAAACCATATTTTTCAACGGTCCGGTCGGTTATTTTGAAAAGCCCGAATTTTCCGCCGGCACCAAAGCGATTCTCGACGCGATCTCGCGAGCCCACAATGCGTATTGCGCGGCGGGAGGCGGAGAAACATTAGAGGCGATCCATAAGTATAAATTAGAAAAGAAATTCGACTTCTTATCGACGGGCGGCGGCGCGACTCTGGAGTATTTGGCCGGCCGGGAGTTACCCGGCATTGTCGCGCTGATTGAGGCCGCCAAAAAAGAGGATGACGCAAAAGCCGGGAAAAACATCGCGGACGGAAAAAATAATAACAATAACAATAAATAACAGGTTTAAAAAATAAAACTAATGGAGGCGCAACCGATTAAAAATCTATACGAAGCCGCCGCACGGATCAAAAAGGGTATCACTGATGGGGAAAAATTCATTATTTACGGCGATGCCGATTTGGATGGCGTGAGCGCGTCGATCATGGCCGGCGATATCGTCAGGAATGCGGGTGGTAAAATTGCCGCCTATTATTTTCCCGACCGGGAAAAGGAAGGTTATGGCATTACTTTAGCCGCCATTGATAAACTGGCGCCGCTGGCGCCGGCGGTGTTGGTTGCTGTTGACCTGGGCATTGGCAATTTCAAGGAAGTTAAAATTGCCGCCCAAAAAGGATTTACCACAATAATTGTCGACCATCACGAAATTCTCGGCGGCGTGCCCGAAGCCGATATTGTTGTTGATCCCAAGCAGCCCGGCGATGATTCGTCTTTTAAATTTTATTCCGCGGCCGGGTTGGTTTTCCGGCTGGCCGAAGCGGTTTTTGGCGCTAATTTTTACGGCAGCCTGCGCCAGAGCTTTGCCGAGCTTGCGGCATTGGCGACGGTGGCCGATATGATGCCCCGTGAAGATGCCAATATCGATATTATCAACGAAGGGATGATGACGGTAAAACAGTCTTTTCGTCCCGGATTGCGGGCGTTTTTTGAAACGGACGCTTTTTTCGAGAACGATTCGCGGAATTTTAATAACCGGCTGAATAAGATCATCGCCGTCTTGAATGTCCGCGACATGCAAAATGGCATTCCCGCGGCCTTCGAATTATTGACCACGGATTCCGTGGACCGCTCCAAAGAACTGATCAGGAATTTTTTGGAAATAAACCGGCTTCGCCGCCAAAAGATCGACGGCGTGGTTGGCCAGATAGAGGCGCGTATTGCTGCCAAGAACTCCCCCGTGATCTTTGAAGGCGATTCCAGCTGGGACCTTAACCTGCTGGGAACGGTTGCGTCGATATTGAGCGTCAAATACCAAAAACCGGTTTTTATTTATAAGCAATTGGATGGCGAATGTCACGGGGGGGTGCGCTCGATCGACGGTATTGATAGTGTGGCTTTAATGAAAAAATGCCACGATCTTCTTATTACCTATGGCGGCCATCCGAAAGCCTCGGGCTTCCGCATTAAAAATGAGAACGTAGAAAAATTTAATGAATGTCTATTGAGAAATTTGAACAATAAAACCCCTTAAGTCCGAATTTTGCAATAAAATTTGGCTATCGGTCCAATTGTTGGGCATTTTTGCATATGAAGAATCCACTTGTGTATTTATTTGAAAAAATGTGGCAATACGCCGGGCCCAACCGGCGCAGTATTGTTTTATATTCGGTTTTGCTGCTGGGTGCTAATATCGTGATTTCCCTCGAACCGCTGGTCATCGGGTTATTTTTGAATGCGGTGCAGACCGAAGGGATTGTTCCGGCCAATTTTTTCCGGATGATGTTATTAGTTTCGATGGTTTTCGTACTCGAGATCTTGTTCTGGTCGATGCACGGTCCGGCGCGCGTCATCGAGAACCGCAACGCCTTCCGGGTGCGCGCTAATTACAAGAATTTCCTTTTGCGGGGAGTTTTTGGGCTGCCGATAGAATGGCATACCGACCATCATTCCGGCGATACGATCGACAAGATCGAAAAAGGATCTATGGCGATTTTTAATTTTTCAAGCAAAACTTTTGAAATGGAACAAAGCGTGATCATGTTGGCCGTATCGCTAGCCGTATTGATATTATTTTCTCCGACCGCCGCGGCCGCGGCCGTGATCATGAGCGCGGGAACATTTTGGGCCCTTACTCTTTTCGATAAAAAACTTATACCCGGATATCAAATTGTTAATAATCTGGAAAATCGCATTTCCGCCAAGATTTTCGACGCGGTAAGCAATATCTACACGATCATCGTTTTGAGATCGCAAAGACTCGTGCTGCGGTCGTTGGAAAATGAAATAAAAAAACCTTATTGGCAATATGACATCAATGTCGTTACTAATGAGTTGAAGTGGTTTTTTGCGTCGTTGATGGGGCGTTTGATCGTGGTGGTCACGATCGGAGTTTATCTGGTGCTTAATTTAGGCAAAGGGGCGATCCTTGCCGGAACAGTTTACATTCTTTTTAACTACGCCAACCGTATTCGCGAGGTTTTTTATCATTTTGCTTACAGCTACCACGATATTGTTAGTTATCGGGCATCGGTCGCGAACGCCGAGGAGCTGCCGGTTGATTTTGCTTCTATAGATGCCAAAGGGAAAAAATGCCTTCCGCGAAATTGGAACGCTTTATCGGTCACCGATCTCTCGTTTACCCATTCGGGCGCGGCTCAAGGAGCTATCTTCGGTTTGTGCGGCCTTGCCATGGACATAAAAAAGGGGGAGCATATTGCCTTGATCGGTGCCAGCGGGGCGGGTAAAAGCACGCTTCTAAAAATCATTCGGGATTTGCACCGGCCCTTGGAAATGAAATTAACCGTTGACAATTGCGAAATAGCCGCCGGTTTTGCCGCCATCAGCGACTCGATCTCGCTTATCCCTCAAGAGCCGGAAATTTTTGCCACTACCATTAAAGAAAATATTACCATGGGGATAGATCAGGATCTTGCCGCGATCAAGCGCTTTGCCCGGATGGCGTTGTTTGGTGATGTGGTGCGGCGCCTGCCTAAAGGTTATGATTCTTCGGTGGTGGAAAAGGGCGTTAATCTTTCAGGAGGAGAGAAGCAGCGCTTAGCTTTGGCCCGGGGATTGATCGCTTCACAAGACAAAGATATAATTTTGCTGGACGAGCCGACCAGCAGCGTTGATTTCCATACGGAACTGGCGATATATGAAAATCTGTTTGGCGAATTCAAAAATAAAACCATCATTTCGGCGGTTCACAAGCTTTACCTTTTACCGATGTTCGACAAAATATATTTTTTAAAAGATGGGCAAATGATCGCTTCGGGCTCTTTTGATGAGTTAAAGCTTGGTTCTTCCGATTTCAGGAGCCTTTGGGAAGAATATATTGCTAAAAATTAAACTCTTAGCACCTGTTGTTTTCGAATGGGTTATCTTGACATATTTTATTTTTAATTGTTAAACTATAATAGCTGGACGGAAAACCCAAGCCGGCAAAGCAATCGCTCTCAAAGATCTGATCTTTGGGGGAGGAAAGTCTGAACACTCTTCCCGTTTCGGCGGGAAAAAAGGTAGAGGGTAATTCCCTTCGATCGTAAGATAGAGGTGCGAACAGTGACGCCCGAGCCGAAAGGCGAGGGGTTCCGAGGCGCAAGCCAAGGGATAATTCCGCCAAAAAGGCGGAGGTGAAACGGCTAAATCCTTACTCGGGTGCAAGAACAAGCCCGCCCAAATTTTTGTTCTTTTTTGTAAGCTTATATTTTATACATATATTCTTGAGAGTAAATTTGACGGATATTTGTATGCTGGGTATACGGCAGATTTAAGAATGAGGTTCGCGGAACATAATTCCAAAAAAACATTCTCAACAAGTTACCGCGGCCCGTTTGAGCTTATTTATTACGAAGCTTATAAAACAAAAGAAGATGCGATGGCGCGTGAAATATTTTTTAAGACAGGATGGGGAAGGGCCTATATTAAAAGAGCGCTTAAATATTATTTTCAGGACAAAAATTTGGGCGGGTAAAAAGTAGTTCGCTTGAGGTCGCAGAGTAATTTGCGATCCAGATAAATGATCGCTGCCTTCGACTAAATCAGCAAAACGAAGCCGCAAGGCAACGTCCTGAGCCTGTCGAAGGACAGAATTCGGCTTATTGCCGGCTTGGGTTTTCCGTTTTTCGCTATCGCATTCGGTTATGACGCATCATTTTAATGGAGGTATTCTTAATATCGAAAGCCGCGGGATCGCGATTCCCGCGGCAGTTTTGGCGATTGCGGCGATTGCCAGCCGCCTGCTTGGGGTTTTGCGCGACTGGCTTTTGGCCGAACGCTTTGGTGCCGGTGCCGATCTTGATATCTATTTTGCGGCTTTTAGGGTCCCGGATTTTATTTATAATATCCTCGTTTTCGGCGGTATTACGGTGGCGTTTTTACCGCTTTTTTCTGAATATTATGCAAAAAACAAGCAAGAGGCATGGCGGTTTGCGAACAATACTCTTAATGTTTTCTTTTTTTTCCTTTCGGTACTATGCATCCTGCTTTTTATTTTTACCCCCCAGCTGGTAGCAATGATCGCCCCGGGATTTTCCGCGGACCAGCTTGCTAAAACCGCCCACTTAAGCCGTCTGATGTTCTTGAGTCCGATAATTTTCGGGGTATCTTCAATATTTTCCGGTATCCTGCAGTATTTTCGCCGTTTTTTAGCCTATAGCTTGGCGGCGCTATTATATAATGCCGGGATCATTGCCGGGATCATTTTTTTGGCACCGGCGATGGGAATTACCGGGGTTGGTATCGGCGTAATTTTGGGCGCGTTGCTTTATTTACTGATCCAGGTGGCGCCGGCGGTGCAATGCGGTTTTGCCTATCGGCCGGTATTTGATCTGAAGGCGCGGTCGCTTTACCGGGTTTACGGTCTCATGTTGCCGCGGACCGCGGGTATTGCGGCAAACCAATTGAATCTCATTGCGCCCACGATCATTGCGTCATCGCTGGCAACTGGGTCGATCACGATATTTAATTTGGCCAATAATATATATTCATTGCCGGTCGGCATCATTGGCGTCTCGTACGCGACGGCGGCCTTCGCGGCTTTTTCCCAGCTCTATTCCGAAAACCGGGTTGCCGAACTTGCCGCCAAATTTTCCGAAACTTACCGCCAGATCGGCTACCTCACCATCCCGGCGGCAGTCCTGCTGTTTATCTTGAGCCGGCCCGTAGTTGAGGTTTTATATTTCCACGGCCAGTTTTCCCAGGAAGCGGCCGGGCTGGCCGCTGCCACTTTAAAGGTATTCTGCCTGGGAATTTATTTTGCCGCGGTAATGCCGGCCATATTCCGCCTGTTCTTCTCTTTGCGCGATACTGCCACTCCCACGCTCACGACCGTATTTTCGGTTTTAGTTAACGTAGTTTTGAATTATGTTTTTGTGGCAATGCTTGCGGAAGGGGAGTTGGCATCATGGGCGCGCCGGATCTTTGCGCTTGGCGGCGCGGTTGATATTGGTGTTATGGGATTGGCGCTTGCTTTTGGCGTGGCCAATGCCTTGCAATTCGCAATGCTGGCCCTGTTCTTATATCGCAAGGATCCGGCCTTGGTGCGGCTGAAAGAAATCGCGTCTTCTTTTCTTATTGCGGCGGGCGCTGGTATTTTAATGGCGCTTGCGGTATATTTGGTAAGTGGCTTGACGGGTCGCGGCGGCTTCGTTTGGCAAGTCGCGGGGATCATTGCCTCTTCGGCGGTTGGCGGCATCGTATATTTGTCGGCAACACTTTTGATGGGATCGCCCGAAGCTATCGGCCTCAAACAAACTCTTCTGCGAAGATTTAAGTAAATTAATGGAATGCGATCAATCTAAAAGAGTTATACAATTGCCCAAGATTCTAGGCAAAGTACAAGGAGGCGCAGGAGCCGTATATGCATACGGCGACAAGTCTCCGAGTGCTTTAACAACGAAGATTGGGCAAGCCCCTAAAGGGGGTTAACTCATGATTGTTATTTAAATATTTAATTTGTAATGTATAACTCTGAAAAAATTAGGAATTTTGTTATCATAAGCCATGTAGATCATGGAAAATCGACGCTGGCCGACCGTTTTTTGGAACTGACCGGCACGGTTAAGAAAGAAAAATTGGAATCCCAATATTTGGACGGCATGGATCTTGAAAAAGAGCGGGGGATCACCATTAAAATGACGCCGGTCCGCATGAACTACCGGGACCATGTTCTTAACCTTATCGATACTCCGGGCCACGTTGATTTTGGCTATGAAGTCAGCCGCAGTTTGGAAGCGGTCGAAGGCGCTATTCTTTTGGTGGACGTCATGCAGGGGATCCAGGCGCAAACGCTGGCCAATCTTGATCTGGCGCGCAAGCAAAATTTGAAAATAATCCCGGCGATCAACAAGATCGACCTTCCGGGCGCGGCGGTCGACGAAGCTAAGCTTGATCTGGCCGCCCTTTTGGGAATATCACCCGACGAAATTTTTGCCGTTTCGGCAAAATCCGGATTGAATGTGGAAACCCTGCTCGACGAAGTGATCGCCAAAATTCCGGCGCCGTCCGGCGATCCGGCCAAGCCTTTAAAAGCGCTGGTCTTCGATTCTAAATACGACACCTATCAGGGGGTGGTCGCGTATGTCCGGCTTTTCGATGGCCAAGCGGTTTATAACGATAAATTATTTCTCATCCAGAACAAGGTGGAAGGCTTAGTCAAAGAAACCGGCTATTTTCGTCCCGAACTTGCCAAGTCCGACGGTATCCGCTGCGGCGAGATTGGTTACATCGCCACTGGTATCAAAGATCCGGAAAGGGTTCGCGTCGGCGAAACCATCACTTTGGCGTCGGCTTACAATGAAAAGACCAAGACTTTTTTAGTCGAGGCTCTGCCTGGCTATGCCGAACCCAAGCCCATGATCTTTGCGTCGGTGTTCCCGGAAGACGCCGATGATTTTGATAACCTTAAGGTTGCTCTGTCGAAATTAAAACTAAACGATCCGGCATTTATTTTTGAGCCGGAAATGAAAGAATTTTTGGGCCGCGGTTACCGCTGCGGTTTTTTGGGGACTTTGCATGCCGAGATCGTCTGTGAACGCTTATTCCGGGAGTTCGATCTTGATCTGATAATTTCATCGCCATCGGTTGTTTACAAGATCAACAATAACAAGGGGCAGGAATTGATAATTTACACTACCAGCGATTGGCCCGATCCGGGCTCGATCAAAGAAACTTTTGAACCTTGGGTTAAATTAGAGATCGTTACGCCCATTGATTACTTGGGGGCAATCTCGGACATGACCAAGGAATACCGCGCGATCTATTTAAATACCGATTACGTGGGTAATGAGAAGCTGCTACTTTCTTACGAAATACCCTTGCGCAAGATCGTCAGCGGTTTTTATGACGCGCTTAAAGGCGTAAGCCAAGGCTATGCGTCGATGAACTATGAAATGATCGGCTATCGGCCGGCCAATTTGGTAAAATTGGATATCCTGATCAACGGCGAAAAAGAGGAAGCATTTGCCAAGATCGTGCCCGAAGAGGACGCTGCCTACGAAGGCCGCAAGATCGCCGCTAAGCTGAAAGACAAATTGCCGTCGCAAATGTTCGCCCTGCCCATCCAAGCGGCTCTGGGGGGTAAAGTCGTGGCGCGTGAAACGCTGGGCGCTAAGCGCCGTGATGTGACCGCGCCGCTGTACGGGGGCGACGTGACGCGCAAAAACAAGCTTTTAAAAAAACAGAAGGAAGGCAAAAAGAAACTGCAAGCCCGCGGCCAGGTGCATATTCCCTCCAAAGTTTTCATGGATATGTTCAAAACCAATTGATTCTACCAAAAAACACCCGGGTACCGGGTGTTTTTAATTGCCGTGTCTTTTAGTAAAAAGCTACCGCCACCAGCGACAGCACGGTACTTAGTGCCACAAAGATTATCATCACTCTCCAAATATTTTTGACCAGCTTTTTGGATTTCATATTTATTATTTAATGGGTTAAAATAAATTAAACTTGCTGCTCCGTTTTCTTTATCGGCTATTTTTCGTTTTCCGTCAAGATTACCCATCGGGAGGCTTGCCAAGATAACTTTCAAATATTACCCGCAGATTTGTTTTCAGATTTCTAATTTCCGACCGAGCGATATTTGAGATGCAGCTTGGGTTGCATTGAAAATATCGCGACCTAGGAAATTTGAAATATGGAGCAAGGATGCGGGCACGGTGTGAAAATTATTTTGGAAAGTCTCCCAAACGTATGGCCATTAAAATACCCCGCCTCAAAAAAAAGAATTCATTCAAAGGCCGCCTGATATTGGCCGCGACCGGCTTGGGGGTGCTTTGTTTGCTTGGTTTTTTGGCGGTTTCCAACTGGCGTATTTACAACAACCGCCGCGAATTGGCCGATGATATAAAAAAGCTTCAGGAGCAGATTCAAATATTGGAAGAGCGCCGCCAAACCCTCAAGGCGGGCTTAAACGCCGCCCAGGGCGAAAGCTTCCAGGAAGAAAAAATGCGCGAGCAGGGCTATAAGAAGCCGGGCGAGGAAGTGATCGCGGTCTTGCAGGACAAGGCGCCAAATGCTACAAAACAAGATGGAGCTGGCGCTTCCGGCAATTTCTGGCTCGATCTTATAGAAAAGATCAAAGGTATTAAGTGAAAACAGGCGGGTGTCGTATAACGGCTATTATGCAACCTTCCCAAGGTTGAAACGAGGGTCCGACTCCCTTCACCCGCTCATTAGTAGACTGCTGGAGTAAATTTTGTCAATTTTTTCTTTATTTTGAGGCATTTTAGCTGATTCAACCTAGCGATTTATTACTCCGATTATTGAAGCAGCTTTTCGAAGAATCAAAAGCGGTTTTTGCGTTTTTAGTATCGTTTTGTTCAAAAATATTTCGAAGATGGTAAAATCAAGAATCAAGTTTAAAATAATAGATATGATTGTAGATATTCATACGCACATATATAACGAAAAAACATACAAGACCTATTTTACCAAAGCCAAAAATAAAATATCAAAAGTTCTGGTGATGGCTTGGTATAAAGAAAATTTTAAAGATTTATTGGATTTTTCTAGCAAGAAAGATGATGTTTTTCTTGTGGGGACGGTGGATATTGAAAAAAATATTGAGGAACAATTGCAAACTCTTGAAAAATTATTTCAAGAAAAAAGAATAGTAGGAATAAAATTATATCCCGGCTATCAATATTTTTATCCGTCTGGCGAAAAAATTTTTCCAATTGCTGAACTATGCCAAAAATACAACAAACCACTGATATTTCATTCAGGTGATATTTATGATGAAGAGAATAAAGCTGTGTTGAAGTACGCGCTTCCAATACACACAGACGAATTGGCGGTTCGATTTCCAAAATGCAAAATAATCATTTCTCATTTCGGATTTCCTTATTATTTGGAAACCGCGACGGTTGTTTGTAAGAATAAAAATGTATTTACGGATATTTCCGGAACTATCGATGTTCCCGATTCCGAGAAAGGCACTAAAAATCTGTTGAACCAGTATGCGGTTGATTTGCGCCGAGCGCTGTCATATTTTCCGAATATTAAAAATAAAATTATGTTTGGGAGCGATTATAGCGGCGAAGATACTTCATTGCGCGATATAGAACCTTATATAAAACTCGTAGAGCAAGTTTTTCCAAAGAAAGAGCGAGGTAGCGTATTTTATGGATTGGCTGAGCGGTTATTTTTCGACGATTAAGATTGTTATTATTAAAGCGAGGTTCTAGTTAGAATGAATGATTTTACGCTGTAGACGGTTTCGAATCGTATTAGAGTACATAGAGTAGTTTAAGAAGCGCCAAAAATCGTTACCAAGCTGATACAATTTCGCACAAAGACGGTTTAGGATATTCTTCAAAAGAGGTTCTAACGCGGGACATTATCCTGCTCACTGTAAAAACTGCCCCGTGGGCAGTTTTTGAATTTAAACAGATGTTTTGGTGTCGCGGAAAGCGGTAATTCCCTGGTAAAAGAATATTTATCGCGTTATAATCAATCTATCCAGGCAGGCATGAAATTCTGCGATTCATGGATCTAAAACAACCATATCGAAACCCACAATTTTTGGCTAAAATTGCGCTTGCTTTTTTAGTAATTTTTAGTTATTCATCCATCCCGCAAATCACGCAGGCCGGATTTTTTGATTCGGCCCAAGCCAGCTTGGCCTCATTCTGGCAGGGAG
>Ga0209340_1001163_pt1 | contig 20746 bp, 21 predicted proteins | sample EPASupsiteSAE323_FD_187266 | JGI IMG/M metagenome (GOLD analysis project Ga0209340, IMG submission 187266) | Bioremediated contaminated groundwater from EPA Superfund site, New Mexico - Sample SAE3-23 (SPAdes) (version 2) | ecosystem: Environmental > Aquatic > Deep subsurface > Groundwater >... | reverse complement strand
GCTGTGGGGTTCCACCTGTTCCCATACCGAACACAGTAGTTAAGCCCACATACGCCGAAAGTACTTGGCTGGAAACGGCCTGGGAGGATAGGTAGTTGCTGGTTTTATTCCTGGATAGCTCAGTTGGTAGAGCAATCGGCTGTTAACCGATCGGTCGTAGGTTCGAGTCCTACTCCAGGAGCCATTTTTTAAAACACCATTCATAAAATGAATGGTGTTTTTCCTTATCTTTTATGCAGGAGTAGAAGCTTTGTATTGATAATAAATGATTGCTGTATTTATAGTAATAGAGTAAAATAGTATATATTTCAATGAGTAAGGGGCTTGGTTATATTCTTAAATGGTTATGAGGTGATAAATAATGTCTGATTTAGGATTTAAGTATTGCCCCTTTTGTGGTGGTCAAATGCCACAAGCTGATTTAGTAAAGTTTTGTCCTTTTTGTGGAGTGAGCCTTTTTCAAGTGCAAAGTGTAGCCACTAAGGTTATACAGAAAATACAAACTGAACCAGAAGAAGTAATCTTACAAGAATATAATGACAAAAATGAAAATGGTTCTATGGAATATAAGATTAATCAAAACTATAAAAGGACAATAAGAAGCATAGGCGAAGATGAATACTACAGTATTATATTAAAAGGTGCTTCCACCAAGCAAAAATTGGTACAAAGGCTAGAGGAAGTTTTACTTCGTGGATCTTTTGCCATACGATTAGCGGTAGATAATATTCCCAATATTATCGTTTATAAATCTAGAAAAGAAGATATATCTTTTTTTAGTAGAGTATTTTTTGAGGAACAGGCAAGTATAAGTATTATCCCAGGAGACTTTAACGATCAAATTATTATTGAAGAGTTATTTACTAATTTTAAAACATTGCATTTCCAGGTACAAAATATGATTAAAGCAGTACCATTACATTTGTGGCTAGGAGATAGGATACTTTCTGTTTTCCCGAATACATACAAAGATGATAAAGAAGGGGTTATGATTATTTCGGATCAAAATGTCTTTTTTATGTATAAAAATAAAGTGTCTTTAGAAGATGCTTGGTTTGTGAGATCTTATAGCTTATTATTAAAAGTAGTTGTGGATCAAAAAAATCTAGAATTAACAGATAGAAACTCTAAGGTGCATTGTATTACGTTTCAGGAAAAAGGTCAGGTACTCAATGCTTATGAATGCATAAAAAAAGCTACGGTACAATCACAACTGCTTTAAGGAGGAAACATGGTTTATAACGGACATATGATTGAGATAAATAGCCTTAAACAGGCTAATGAAGAACTTTCTAAAATAGAATGTGATAAGGCTGGCATTCGTATAATGGCGGATAAAGCAATTTTTAAGGTTATAAAACTGGAAAAGGTTTCGACAAAGGATGCAAATTTATTAAAACAAACCTTTCTAGCCAAAGGTGGAGAGGTGGCTGTTGCACGCGGAACGGCGGATCTGAGCACTCCTTTTACAGATGTATTAATATGTGCAACATTAAAACATTATAGGTTAGCCTTAGCACAATTGAAAATACAGCCTTGGGGATTGCCTGCCATAGCAAAAAGGATTGAAGAGCTTTTATATAATAGTGAGCAATTTCCTACGCGGCAATATAGCTGGGATAAACATTCCTTATCCATTGTTCCTGGAAGAACTTTGATTATGGGGATTTTAAATCTTACTCCAGATTCCTTTTCCGATGGTGGTCAATATAATAATTTGGATGCAGCGTTGTACCATGCGGAAGAGATGATTAAAAATGGTGCGGATATTATTGATATTGGTGCTGAATCTACAAGACCTTATGGTAATAATAAAAAGATATCAGCTGATGAAGAACTAAGTAGATTAGTGCCTTTATTAGAAAAAATTATCTCTTTTTCTTCGGTACCTATTTCAATCGATACTTATAAGGCTAGTGTTGCAGAGGAAGTTTTAAAACTTGGTGCTCATATGATCAATGATATATGGGGCTTTCAATATGATGATCAAATGGCAAAAGTAGTAGCGCAATATGATGTACCCGTAATTATTATGCACAATCAAGAAGGTACTTACTATGAGAAGGATATTATGTCACAGATCTACGAATCCCTGAAATCTAGTATTCAGATTGGTCTAGCGGCAGGTATTGACTTTAAAAGGTTTATTATAGATCCTGGCATTGGATTTGGTAAGACAATAGAGCAAAACTTAACCGTAATGTCTAGATTGGAAGAATTAAAGTCATTAGGATGTCCTATGTTACTGGGAACTTCACGTAAAAGATTTATTGGAGAAGTGCTAGATCTTCCTGTGGACGAACGAGTAGAAGGAACTGGCGCTACTATAGCGGTGGGGATTACAAAAGGTTGTAATCTTATTCGGATACATGATGTGAAAGAAATGGCTAGAATTAGTAAAATGACAGATGCGATGATGAGGAGTGATCAATAATGAGTAATAAAATTTTACTGCAAAATATGATGTTTTATGGTTTTCATGGAGCTTATGAATATGAGCGTGAACAAGGTCAGCGATTTTATGTCGATGTTGAAATCTGTGCGGATTTAAGCCAAGCTGGGAAATCTGATGACCTATCGGATACAATTGATTATACGATTGTATATTGCAATATTAAAGAGATTATGGAAAATCACCGTTTTCTATTATTAGAAGCTGTTGGTGCGCACATTGCTGAGATGATACTTGCAAAAACCATCGCTAATGAAGTTACGATCCGAATACGTAAGCCTGCAGTTGCAATCCCTGGGCCACTTGACTATGTTCAAGTAGAAACAACTAGGAGAAAGTAAGAATGATATTAATCGCTTTAGGTTCTAATATTGGTGATCGAGAAAGAAATATCAATACTGCTATTATAGCGTTAGGCAATCATAACAATATACAGATTGAAAAATCATCTTCATTGTATGAAACTAAACCAGTGGGTGTAACTATGCAGCCAGATTTTTTAAATGGAGTTATTAGTATAATAACTCCATTATCGCCACTTGAGTTATTGGCAGTATGTTTAAACGTGGAGTGCCAAATGGGAAGAATTCGCGACAAACGTTGGGGGCCACGAAACATTGATATTGATATTCTTATGTATCATGATCTTATGATCGAGGATGAGGTATTACAAATACCTCATCCTCGATTGCATGAAAGATGCTTTGTTCTTGTACCTTTGCAGGAGATTGCTCCCCAGTTGCCAGTATATCAAGGCCTAACTGCTGGTGAGCTATTAAGTAAAAGAAATGATCGTCATGATGTGGTGTTATATGAATTATAAAATACTTTTTATCAGCGCTCCTGTAGGAGCTGGTCATATAAGAGCCGCTCAGGCAATCATTTCTGCATTAGGTATAAGAGATAAACAGATAGAAACGAGAATGGCCAATGTATTTGATTTCTTTAATCCTAGGATTGGGAAACTTATTTTGAATACTTACCTAAAAATACTAGAATTATTTCCACAATTGTATGGCGCAGCCTATAACTGGGGTAATGAAAGCAAGCTGGTATTGCTTGGTCGCAAAATAATTAGCAGTTATTTAGCTAATAAAATGGAAAAATATATTTTAGAGTATAATCCTAGGGTTATTGTCTGTACTCATGCGACACCAGCAGGGTTAGTCTCTCATTTGCTGAGAAACAATAAAGTTTCCATTCCCGTGGTAGCTGTAGTCACTGATTTTATTCTGCATCGTTTATGGATTTATCCAGAAATACAACATTATATTGTTGCCCATAAGGGCATGAAGACGTTTTTAATAGAGCAGGGCGTAGAGCATAATAATATAAAAGTAATAGGTATTCCTGTCGATGAAAGATTTTCTCTTCCTGCTGATAAACTGTCAATACTAGAAAAATTAGGATTTTATTGTGATAGAAAGACTCTTCTTATTATGGGCGGAGGAGCTGGTATGTTACCAATGGACAAAATCCTCTTATGCTGTGAAAAAATGAATGAAGTCATTCAAATCATTGTTGTTGCTGGCAGTAATCAAAAGATGTATAACAAACTTCTTGCGTTACAACCCAATTTACGTAATAAAGTGAAAGTTTTTGGCTATGTAGATTCCATTCATGAATTAATGAGCATCGCTCAGCTTATTATTTCAAAACCGGGTGGTATGACAACGGCAGAAACCTTATGTAAGGGCTTACCAATGATTATTTATCAGCCCATTCCTGGACAAGAAGAAGGTAATACCAATTATCTTGTCAAAGCCAGAGCTGCTGTTCGTGCGGACTCCTCATCAGAAATAGAAAGTATATTAAAACGGCTTTTTATAGAAAACTCCGAGGAATTATTGGATTTGCAACGCAGTGCTCAAACTATTAGTAGACCAAGGGCAGCGGAAGAAATCGCCCATTATATTGTTACTCAAGTATAAAAAGAGTGTCCAGTTAGACAAGAATTATTTTTTATTGGTGCACAAGATGTATATGTGCTATAATTACCATTGTTTTATATTGCTGTTTTTTGGGTATAATAGGAAATGCTAATACAGTAATAGGGTTTTCGGGGGATAAAATGGGTAATTTATATCTGGCAGCATTACAAATGGTATCTGGTATTGGTAGCGCACGTCTTACATCATTACTCTCCTTTTTTGGTAGCGCCCAACAGGCTTGGCAGGCTAGTAGGCGTGATTTATTTTTATCAGGATGCCTAGATGAAGCAACATATAATAATTTACTCATACACCGAGATAAGATTGATATATATACATTAGCAATACAATGGGAAAAACAAGGTATTCATATGTGTTCGGTAGATGATGCAGAATATCCTCAATTACTGCTCAATACCTTTCATGTACCTTATCTATTATATTATCGAGGAACATTACCACCAGGTGATAATTGTATTGCCATGGTTGGTGCTCGGCGTGCCACTCCTTATGGAAAAAATATTGCCCATTTATTGGCTTCCCAACTTGCCGATGCTGGGGTTTGGGTGGTAAGTGGTGCGGCAAGGGGTATTGATACAGCAGCTCATCAAGGGGCTTTAACAACGGGATATACTCTTGCTGTCCTAGGATGTGGAGTGGATGTTTCCTATCCTTCTGAGAATAAAAAACTACTAAACCAAATTGCAGAATGTGGTGGAATTATTTCTGAATATCCGCCTGGTACATTGGCTCATCCTGGATATTTTCCTGCACGTAATAGGATCATTAGTGGATTATCCCGCGGTGTGGTAGTGGTAGAAGCCGCTGAAAGAAGTGGTTCACTCATTACAGCTGATTTTGCCTTAGAAGAGGGACGCGATGTATTTGCAGTACCTGGTAATATTTTTTCAGAATCAAGTAAGGGAACCCATAGGCTAATTAAGCAGGGGGCAAAGTTAATTGATAGTACTGCTGATATCATCGAAGAATATCAGGGTGAATTTACACAAAAACAGCCAGTAATTTTAGGGCTAAGTGCAGATGAAGAAGCTGTTTATAAGGTTCTTAGCTATGATAATCCAATAGGGATGGAAGACATTATAACACGGGTTAACTTGGAATCAACAATGGTTACCTATATATTGCTACAGCTGGAATTGCGTGGATTAGCAATAGAGCAGAGTGGGAAGCGTTACTTGCGTATCGCTCAGGAGGGAATTTAAGTGAGTAAAGCATTAGTAATAGTTGAATCACCAGCAAAAGCAAAAACAATTGAAAAATTTTTGGGGAAAAATTATACCGTACGGGCTTCTATGGGACATTTGCGGGATTTACCGAAAAGTCAATTTGGTGTAGATATTGAGAAGGATTTTGCTCCTAAATATATTAATATTAGGGGTAAAGGCGATATAATAAAAAGTCTTAAAAATGCTGCGAAAACAGCGGATAAAGTATATTTAGCATCTGACCCGGATCGTGAAGGAGAAGCTATTGCTTGGCATTTAGCACATATCTTAAATATTCCGGAGGGGCAGGCCTGTCGTATTGAGTTTAATGAAATCACGAAACCAACCATTCAAAATGCTGTGAAGCATCCTCGTCCTATTAATATTGAGAGAGTGGATGCGCAACAGGCTCGGCGTTTATTAGATCGGATGGTCGGCTATCAGCTAAGTCCTCTCCTTTGGCGCAAAGTGAGAAAGGGTCTTAGTGCAGGGCGAGTACAATCCGTTGCTGTCGGAATCATTTGTGATAGAGAAAAAGAAATTCAGGCCTTTGTGTCAGAAGAATATTGGTCGATATTGGCAAAAATGCGGGAAAAACCGAAAGCAACCTTGTTTGATTCACAGGTCATTTTAATCGATGGGAAAAAGGCTAAGATTGATAATGAGCCCCAAGCCGAGAAAATTAAAGACGAATTAGAACAAGCAGAATTTACAGTGGCTGATGTAAAGCGTCGTGAACGTCGTCGAAATCCAGCTGCGCCATTTATAACTAGCAGTCTGCAGCAAGAAGCATCTCGTAAGCTTGGTTTTACCTCGCGTAAAACCATGATGATTGCCCAACAATTATATGAAGGTTTAGAACTAGGAAGTTTAGGTCATGTAGGGCTTATTACCTATATGCGTACAGATTCTGTGCGTTTGGCTGAATCAGCGCAGCAAGATATTCGTAAGTTTGTTGAACTAAAATACGGTAAAGAATATTTACCAGAGAAAAGCCCTGTATATGCTACTAATAAAAAATCTCAAGATGCCCATGAAGCAATACGACCAAGTAATTTTGAATTGCCACCGGAGAAGTTAATAAAGTATCTTTCTAAAGAACAATTACGGCTATATACTTTAATTTGGGAAAGAGTAGTTGCGAGTCAAATGACAGTTGCTATTTATGATACGGTAACAGTTGATATTACAGCTGGTCGTTATGGACTCAGGTCGACGGGCTCAAGGGTCAAGTTTCCTGGATTTATGGCAGTGTATACAGAAAGTAAGGACGATGAAGAAAAAGAGAAAGATGTGACCTTGCCTGAGCTAACAGTGGGGCAGAATATAAAATTAGACAAAGTGATCCCAAAACAGCATTTTACTGAACCACCTCCTCGTTACACGGAAGCAACTTTAGTAAAGGTGTTAGAAGAAAAAGGAATTGGTCGTCCTAGTACCTATGCCCCTATTATTGAAACTATTTTAGCGAGAGGTTATGTTTTGCGGGTGGATAAAAAATTCCAGCCGACGGAATTGGGATTTGTGGTACTGGATTTATTAAAACAATATTTTAAGACTATCGTCGATGTTGAGTTTACGGCGAATATGGAGAATAACCTAGATGCCATTGCAGAAGGTAAGGGTTCACGAGTGTCATTACTACGAGAGTTTTACACTTGGTTTGCCGTTGATTTGGCACATGCAGAAGAAGAAATCGGTCATGTGGAGCTTCCCGTCGAAGTCTCAGATGTACAGTGTGAAAATTGTGGTAAGTTTATGGTAGTAAAACATGGTCGTTTTGGAGATTTTCTAGCTTGCCCTGGTTTTCCTGACTGTCGCAATACCAAAGCTATCTTAAAGGAAACAGGTGTACAATGTCCTAAATGTACAGGAAATATTGTAGAACGTAAAACCAAACGTGGTAAAGTCTTCTACGGCTGTCAAAGTTATCCCACCTGTGATTATATGACATGGGATACGCCGTTAAAAGAAAATTGCCAAACCTGCGGTGCATTTATGGTAAGGCAAAATTTTAAAAATGGTCGATTTACAACCTTGTGTAGTGATGAAACCTGTGTAACGCGCCCTGTTGCTACTGAGAAGAAGGTAGTTGATACTACTAAGAAAACCAAGGTAGTGGGGAAGACTAAGGTTAAAGCTAAAGGAACAATAGCAAACACCACTAAAAAGAAAGATAGCAAAAAGAAAGAAGTAACAATATAATCGGAGGAAAAAATGTGTCTAAAGTAACAATTATTGGAGCAGGGCTAGCTGGTAGTGAGGCTGCATGGCAAGTAGCAGAAGCTGGTTTTGACGTTGAATTATATGAAATGAGACCCCATGTAATGCCGCCAGCTCATCATACCGATCAATTTGCAGAACTTGTTTGCAGTAATTCCTTACGAGGAGCTACTGTAGAAAATGCAGTAGGATTATTAAAAGAAGAGATGCGAAGACTAAATTCATTAATTATGAAAGCAGCAGATGCTACGAAAGTTCCAGCAGGTGGCGCATTGGCGGTAGACCGTGAAGCTTTTAGTAAGTATATTACCGATACGTTAAAGCAACATCCGCGGGTCAAGATTACTCATCAAGAAATAACTGAAATCCCAACAGCAACGCCGCTGATTATTGCAAGCGGCCCCTTAACTTCACCAGTCTTATCAGAAGCTATCGCCAATATGACCGGTAAGGACTATCTTTATTTTTATGATGCAGCAGCACCTATTGTCGTCGGTGACTCTCTTGATATGTCAAAAGTATATCGTGCCTCTCGCTATGGTAAAGGGGATGATGACTATCTTAATTGTCCCATGAATAAAGAAGAGTATATTGACTTTTGGACTGAATTAACAACTGCTGAAACAGTCCCTGTTAAAGAATTTGAAAAGCCAATCTTTTTTGAAGGATGTATGCCGGTAGAAGAAATGGCTGGTCGTGGAATTGATACTCTGCGGTTTGGTCCTCTTAAACCAGTAGGGCTCGAGCATCCTCTCACTGGCGAAACTCCTCATGCTGTGATACAATTACGCCAAGATAATTTTGCAGCTACCTTGTATAATATTGTTGGCTTTCAGACACATTTAAAGTGGCCGGAGCAAGAGCGGGTTTTTCGTCTAATACCAGGTCTAGAGAATGCTGAGTTTGTTCGTTTAGGGGTGATGCATCGCAATACCTTTATTAATTCTCCTAAGGTTCTCTCATCAACCTTACAGATGATAGATAATGAAAATATTTTATTCGCAGGACAAATAACTGGTGTAGAAGGGTATGTTGAATCCGCTGCATCAGGTTTAGTGGCTGGAATCAATGCTTCTAGAAAGCTCGCAGGACTTGAGGCAATCGTATTTCCTGCAGAAACGGCCCACGGAGCCTTATGTCAGTACATAACGAATGCCAATACAAAACATTTTCAGCCTATGAATATAAATTTTGGACTGTTACCTGCCCTTGAACAAAGAATCAAAGATAAGAAAATGAAGAATGGATTGATTGCAGAGCGTGCTTTACTAGCTTTAGAAAAATTTAGAGAAAAATTAGACAATTCCCTTGCATAATTAATAGTAGTATGCTACTATCAATAAATAGGGTTTGTTTCCTATTTCGACAATTAAGTAGAGTTTGCCTTCTAAAACGCCTCACAACACACTGTAGTGAATGATCTGGCAGATATTGAACCATTTAATTTGCTGAATTACAGGTGTTGGAGAGGTGCTTTTTGTTTATTGTGATTAAAAGGAAAATATAAACCGTATACTAACACATAAGGTGTTTAGGAGGTGGTATTTATATTCCATGCTACAACCATTATTGCTGTAAAACATTTAGGAAAAACAGCCATTGCTGGAGATGGCCAAGTCACTTTTGGTGGCAATACAGTGATGAAACATAATGCCAAGAAGGTTCGGCGTTTATACCATGGTAAAGTGTTAGCAGGTTTTGCTGGCTCGGTAGCTGATGCCTTTACATTGTTTAGCAAATTTGAAGCCAAATTAGAAGAATTTAATGGGAATTTAATGCGTGCAGCTGTAGAATTAGCAAAAGATTGGCGTACGGATAGAGTATTGCGTCGCCTTGAGGCATTGCTTATTGTTACGGATCAAGATCATATGTTAATTATTTCAGGGAATGGTGAGGTTATTGAACCTGATGATGGTGTTACTGCCATTGGTTCTGGTGGTTCTTATGCTTTAGCAGCAGCCAGAGGGTTATTGCAGCATTCTTCCTTAACTGCGCCTGAAATTGTTCGAGAAGCACTTTTAATTGCCGCAAGCATTTGTGTTTTCACAAATGATCATATTACTGTTGAAGAATTGTAAGAGTTGTCTTGCATGAAGTCCTCAGGCGCGGGCGAAAGCCGAAGTCGTTCTTACTAAGAATAAAGGAAGTAGTTTTACTTGATCTTATTCTTTTGAAAAAGGAGTGATGATATTGACTGAGATGACACCAAAACAAATTGTGGTGGAATTAGACAAATATATTGTAGGTCAAAAACAAGCCAAGAAATCAGTAGCAATCGCACTTCGCAATCGCTGGCGCAGTAAACAATTAGCCAGGGAGTTAAAAGATGAGATTATCCCTAAAAATATACTGATGATTGGTCCGACGGGTGTTGGAAAAACAGAAATTGCCCGCCGTTTGGCAAAGTTAGTAAATGCCCCCTTTGTAAAAGTGGAGGCTACTAAATTCACAGAAGTTGGATATGTGGGACGGGATGTTGAATCCATGGTTCGTGATTTGGTGGAGACGGCCATTCGTATGGTTAAGCAACGGAAAATGGCAGATGTAGCAGATAAGGCTCGTGCATTTGCTGAAGAACGTATTTTAGCATTCTTCCTGCCGGCAGCTCCCAAAGAATCCAGTCGCAATCCTTTTGAAATATTGTTTGGTGGAGGAACCACTAGCGGAGCAATTCCTAAAATTCCTCCAGTTGAAGATTCACCGCATACGGGAGAAGATAAAGAGTATTGGCAAAGCCGTTTGGTTAAAGGTGAATTGGAAAATGAAATTATTGAAATAATAGTCGAGGATAATGCAAATCCTATGGTAGGGGCTTTTTCTGGATCAGGGATTGAAGAAATGGGAATTAACATTCAAGATATGTTAGGAACTTTTTTACCCAAGAAGCAAAAACATCGCAAGGTGACAGTTAAAAATGCTCGAAAGGTGCTTATTCAAGAAGAAGCACAGAAGCTTATTGATATGGATGAAGTGATTGCTAGCGCTCTTGAGTTAGCTGAAAATTCCGGAATTATTTTCCTGGATGAAATTGACAAGATTGTGGGGCGTGGTCACTCTTCCGGTCCTGATGTATCCAGGGAAGGGGTCCAACGTGATATTCTGCCAATTGTTGAAGGTTCCACTGTAGTGACAAAGTATGGATCGTTAAAGACGGATCATATATTATTTATGGCTGCAGGGGCTTTTCATACAACGAAGCCATCGGAACTTATTCCAGAACTGCAGGGGCGTTTCCCAATTCGAGTTGAACTTACTAATTTATCGAAAGATGATTTTAAACAAATCCTAACGGAACCGACAAATGCATTGATTAAGCAATATATTAGTTTGCTCGGAACAGAAGGAATAAAAATTGAATTTACTGTGGCAGCTATCGAAAAGTTAGCGGAGATTGCTTTTCAAGTAAATACGCAAACGGAAAATATTGGGGCGCGTCGATTGCATACCGTAATGGAAAAATTATTAGAAGATTTAGCTTTTGATGCTCCAGACATAGCAAAAGACATTATAACGATCGATGAAATATATGTAAATGCCAAGTTGCAACATATTGTTAAAGATCAAGATTTGAGCCATTTTATTTTATGAATTAAATTATATAACAGAGGGAAAGGTAGGAGAATTTGTTGTGATATCCTTATTAGAACGTACTCGTAAAATTAATAAATTACTGCAAAAATCAGAGAAAGTAGAATATGATGAAATATCCACGTTGCTTAGTAATGTTATGGGTGCTAATACCTACATTGTTGGAAAAGATGGTAAATTATTCGGTTATGCCTTATTGGATAATTTTGAATGTGATTTAATGCGCGATAAAGTATTATTGCAAGGGGTTTTTCCAGAACGTTATGTGGAATGGTTGCTTAGAATTAATGAAACGTCTCCCAACTTGAGCCTTGAAGGTGGAATGTGCTCCTTTAGTGATGGCACAGATTGTCTATTTAGTGATAAATTTACTACGATTGTACCAATTCATGGTGTAGGTGAACGGATCGGTACTTTAATTGTAGCGAAGTTTCATGCAGAGTTTAATGCAGATGATTTGATCTTAGCCGAATATGGAGCTACCGTTGTCGGCATGGAAATTTTAAGAGACCGTAGCGGAAAGATTGAAGAAGAAGCACGCAAAAAAGCTACTGTTCAAGTAGCTTTGGGAACCCTGTCTTATTCAGAACTGGAAGCTGTTATACACATCCTCAATGAACTCGAAGGTAATGAAGGCTTATTAGTAGCTAGTAAAATTGCTGATCGTGTAGGGATTACTCGTTCGGTAATTGTAAATGCATTACGTAAGTTTGAAAGTGCTGGAGTGATTGAATCAAAATCTCTAGGTATGAAAGGCACCTATATCAAAGTCTTGAACGATCGTTTATTTGACGAATTGAAAAAACTTAAGAAATAAGTGGTTTTTAATAAGTTTTAAATATTCTTTTTTATAGCAGCCTTATCCCCTTATATTATCGGATGGAAATCATGGTATATCATGATTTCCATCCGATAATATAAAGGGGATTTTCTATGAGAAAATACTGTGAATAGGATGCATTAGCAGTGAAAAGGTGGACTTTTGTCCTGTTTTCTCAATAATTGTAAGAATAAAAACGTAATAGTGTTTTTTATAAAGGAATTTTAAGAATTACGTAGAATTAGTAATGTTAGAACTGTACATTTTCTGTATGGAAATGTAAAAAAATAAATATTTATTTATAGGAGGATTGTGGTGTTAAATTCACTTGTATCATCACCACGTGTAGCAGTACTAGAACAGGCTATAGCTGCATCTTCACTTAGACAAAAGACTATTAGTAATAATATTGCAAATGTAAACACACCAGGCTACAAAAAAAGCGAGGTGTTGTTTGAAGAAATGTTGCAAAGTGCTATGAATGGTGATAAACTGCCAATGCTACAAACAAATAGTCGACATTTACCCTTGAAACAAGGGATGATCCCGACTCCCAAATTGAATGTTCTTAGTAATTCTTCTATTCGAACAGATGGTAATAATGTAGATATTGATATTGAAATGGCTAGCTTAGCAAAGAATAGCATTTATTATAATGCTGTAGTACAGCAAATCAGCAATTATTTTACTGGAATAAAATCAGCGATAAAAGAAGGGAGATAAACGGATATGGGTATGTTTGGCGCTATTGATGCTGCTGCATCTGGCTTAACAGCTGAAAGATTAAGAATGGACGTTATTTCTAATAATATTGCCAATGTAAATACAACTCGTACAGCTGAGGGCGGTGCTTATCGTCGTCAAATGGTTGTATTTTCACCAAGGGAAAATACGACAAGTTTTGCTCAAGTATTGTCAGAACAACTCGAGACAGGTAATGGTGTTCGAGTTGTAGGTATTGAAAAAGATAATTCTCCAACTCGTAAAATGTACGATCCTTCTCATCCTGATGCCAATAAAGAAGGATATGTGGAGATGCCTAACGTTAATATTGTAAATGAAATGGTGGATATGATTACCGCGACCAGATCGTATGAGGCTAATGTTACTGTTGTAAATGCTGCGAAAAGTATGGCATTAAAGGCTTTAGAAATTGGGAAATAATAGAGGTGGTAAAAAATGCGCGTTGAAAGTTTAAAGCTAACGCCTAGCGGCACTAAAGATATCGGGCAATTTACAGCACCTATTGAAGGTGGTACTAAAAATTTTGGTGAGTTTTTAACAGAAGCTCTTGGAGAAGTAAATAACCTGCAACATCAGTCGGCGAAAGCTTCCTTTGATTTAGCAGCAGGCAAACTTCAAGATGTTTCCCAAGTGACTATTGCGGCAGAGAAAGCTTCAATCGCCATACAACTAACAATGCAGGTGCGTAACAAGATGATTGATGCATATCAAGAAGTTATGCGTATGCAGGTATAATAGAATGATATTTTTGTCAATTTGAAAGGGTGGAGACAATGGCGGATTGGAAAGAAAAGTCTCTGCGCTTATGGCAAAACCTCGGGAAAAAAGAACGGTATATGATTTTAGGTTCTGTCATACTTATATTTACAGTTATGTTAGCGTGGAGTTTTTGGTGGGGCAGTAAACCGGATCTTGTACCTCTATTTACTGATTTGGAAGCTAAAGATGCTGGTGAGATTGTAGGTAAACTAAAAGAAATGAAAGTTACTCATGAGATTGGTGCCAATGGCACTGCTATTATGGTGCAATCAAAAGATGTTTACCGTGTCAGATTGGATTTGGCTAGCCAAGGTTTGCCACGAGGCAATAAGGGGTTTGAGATATTTGAACAAAGTAAATTTGGTGCTACTGAGTTTCAGAATAAAGTGAATTTAGTGCAAGCCCTGCAAGGAGAATTAGCTCGCACGATGGAAGAAATGCCAGAAGTTGAAAAGGCTAGGGTGCATATCGTACTGTCGGAAGATAGTCTATATAAAAAAAATGAAAAGCCTGCAACTGCTTCTATTATGCTTAAATTACGTACTGGTGCTCAACTGTCTCGCGATCAAGTAAAAGGTATTGTAAATTTAGTTGCTCATAGTATTCAAGGATTGAAACCAGAAAATGTAACGGTTTTAGATCAAATGGCACATGTTCTTAATGATCAAAATGATACTACTGGACAAAATAGTTCAGCAACTTTGACACAAATTGAGATGACAAAAAAAGTACAAGATGATTTACAAAAAAATGTGCAGTCTTTATTAGAACAAGTATTAGGTCCTAATAAATCTGCAGCGCGTGTTAATGTGGAGCTTGCTTTTGATCAACGTACCTTAGAACGGCAAGTTTTTGAACCTGTCGTTGATGATAAAGGTATCGTACGAAGTTCACAGGAACTTAATGAAAATTTTAAGGGGACGTCACCAAATACTGGTGGGGTGCCAGGAACAACTACAAATATTCCTGGTTATGTAACAAATGGTAACTCACAACAATCTGAATATGAGAAAAAAGAAGTTACCCGAAATTATGAGATAAATGAAACCAAAGAAAAGGTAATAGCGACGCCAGGTTCTATAAAAAGATTGACAGTTGCAGTGCTAGTCGATGCTAGTATTACAAAAGTACAGCAAGACAGTATTGCTAAAACCGTCGCATCGGCAATTGGTATTAATGCGGCAAGAGGCGATACCGTTTCTGTTGAGAGTATCTCCTTTAATACAGAAATGGCTGATAAATTACGCAAAGAAGAACTAGATTATGAAGATCAGCAAAAACAAGCCTTATATCTAAAAATTGGATTAGCGGTGTTAGCTGTATTAGCAATTTTATATTTAATTCGTTTGTTTAGTCGTAGGCGTAAAGTTGCAGAAGAACTAGAAGCTGCTGATGGAGTACAGGTAGAAGAGCTACTAGCTGCTGCGAACGGTGAGAAAGAAATGACGCCGCAAGAGAAGGCAAGAGAAGAACAACGACTGGAAATTGAAAAAATCGCAAAAGCAAAACCAGAAGATGTGGCCCAATTAATTAAAGTTTGGTTATCTGAGGAGTAGGGGTGAGTATCTTTGTACCAATCAAATGAACTTTCGAATAAGCAAAAAGCGGCAATTTTATTGATTGCCCTTGGTCCTGATATTTCTTCCCAAATTTTTAAATATTTGCGTGAAGAGGAAATTGATAAATTAACCCTTGAAATTGCGAATCAACGCAAAGTCCCTCAGGAACAAAAAGATAAAATTCTTTCTGAGTTTCATCAAATGCTCGTCGCTAAAGACTATATATCTTCGGGTGGTCTTGATTATGCTCGTGAACTATTAGAAAAAGCCCTCGGAACGGATAAAGCAGTTGCTATTATTAATCGACTGACATCTAGTTTACAAATTAGACCTTTTGATTTTGCGAGAAAGACGGATCCAGCACAATTGCTTAATTTTATCCAAAATGAACATCCGCAAACCATTGCTCTCATTATGGCCTACTTACAACCAGAACAGTCAGGAGTGATTTTATCAGCTCTACCGCCTGACAGACAGGTTGATGTAGCCAAACGAATTGCAACGATGGATCGTACTTCTCCGGATGTGTTGAAAGATGTTGAACGTATTTTAGAACGTAAACTATCGTCCCTTATTACTCAGGATTTTACAGCAGCTGGTGGTGTGGATGCTATCGTTGAAGTATTGAATCGAGTGGATCGTACAACAGAAAGAACGATTATCGAAAACTTAGAAATACAGGATCCTGAACTTGCTGAAGAAATTAAACGTCGTATGTTTGTATTCGAAGATATTGTCTTACTTGATGATCGTTCATTACAATTGGTATTACGGGAAATTGAGAGTAAAGATTTGGCGTTGGCTCTAAAGGCTTCCTCCAGTGAGGTTGGAGAAAAAATATACAAAAATATGTCAAAACGTGCAGCTGATATGTTGCGTGAAGAAATTGAGTATATGGGGCCTGTTCGCATTCGAGATGTAGAAGAAGCGCAACAAAAAATCGTTAATGTGATTCGTCGTCTGGAAGAATCTGGTGAAATTGTAGTGGCACGTGGTAAAGGGGACGAGTTAATTGTCTAAGATTATAAAATATGTTCGTATGCAAGAAGCTCCACTTCTAATTGATAGTAACATTCCAGTTGAAGAAGTTATTACTACAGATAGTTTAATAGTTGAAGATGTAATCAATGAAACCCATAATGAAGCAGAAAAAATAATTGAACAAGCGCAAATAACAGCAAAACAATATTTGGATGAGGCTAAGCAACAAGCGGAAGCAATAAAACAGCAGGCATATGATGAAGGGTACTCCTTGGGCCAAAAACAAGGTTTGCAAGAAGGTCATCAAGAAGGATGTGCTCAAGGACAGCAATCAGGTCGTGCTGAAATGCAACAGGTGATTGAACAGTCAATTGAAAAGGCGCAACACTTGTTACGTGTTACAGAAGTGGAAGTGAAAGAACAGTTGATCGCTGCCGAAGAAAAAATTATTGAAATTGCATTAGCAGTAGCGAGAAAAATTGTAGCCTATGAGGTTTCAGAAAACCCTATGGTTGTACTGCCGCTTGTTAAGGCGGCCTTAGAAAAAGTCAGTGATCAAGAGGAAGTTGTGATCAGGGTGAGTATGGATGATTTTGAAGCTGTCTTGCAAGCAAAGAAGGATTTGCAAACCATGGTTGGTAAGGAAAATGCTTTAAAAATAATTGTGGATGGCACAATTGAATGCGGTAGCTGTATTATTGATACTTCCTATGGCACGGTTGATGCTAGAATTGATACTCAGTTTGAAATCATAAAAAAAGCACTACAAGGAATAGCCTAATGAAGAGTTTTAATGCTGATAAATATTTAAATGCAATTAGCATTGTTGAATCTATGAAAATTGCTGGTAAGATAACGCAGATTGTAGGACTAGTTATTGAATCTCAAGGACCTAGTGTGAATTTGGGAGACTTATGTTACATTTGCCCTAGAAATGAAGGGGCGTTTATTCCAGCAGAAGTGGTAGGATTTCGACAAAATAGAGTGCTATTAATGCCCATTGGTGAAATGCAAGGTATCGGTCCAGGTTGTGAAGTAGTTTCGGCTCATCAAACTCTAAAGGTGAATGTTGGCAAGCATCTTTTAGGACGTATATTGGATGGTCTTGGTAATCCAATTGATGGAAAAGGGCCTCTTATACAAAATAAAGAATATCCTCTCCATGAGATTCCACCCCACCCTCTAGCGCGTACGCGTATCTCAAAAAAAATGTCTGTCGGGGTGCGGGCTATTGACGGTTTGATAACCTTAGGCAGAGGACAACGAGTGGGTATTATGGCCGGTAGCGGTGTTGGGAAAAGTACATTGCTCGGCATGATTGCTCGCAATACGGAAGCGGATATTAACGTAATTGCTCTGGTTGGTGAACGGGGACGAGAAGTCAGAGAATTTATTGAACGTGATCTAGGAGAAGAAGGATTAAAACGTTCGGTAGTGGTGGTCGCTACCTCTGACCAACCGGCTTTGGTACGAATTAAAGGTGCTATGACAGGAACCGCTATTGCAGAATATTTTCGTGACCAAGGCTTAGATGTGGTTTTAATGATGGATTCTGTAACTCGATTTGCCATGGCTCAGCGAGAAGTAGGGTTAACCATTGGTGAACCACCAGCAACTCGTGGCTATACACCTTCTGTTTTTGCCATGTTGCCCAAACTGCTAGAGCGTTCTGGTACTGGTGCCCAAGGCTCTATTACTGGTATATATACGGTTTTAGTAGATGGGGATGATATGAATGAACCTATTGCCGACGCAGTTCGTAGTATCTTAGATGGCCATATTGTACTGTCGCGCAGTATTGCGGCCCAGAATCATTATCCTGCTATTGATGTTTTAGCAAGTGTTAGTAGGGTAATGAGCGAGATTGCAGAACCCAATCATAATAGTGCAGCTCAGAAATTACGCTCCATATTGGCTACCTATCGTGAGGCAGAAGATCTTATTAATATCGGTGCTTATACAACGGGGAATAATGTGCATATTGACCAGGCCATTGCCAAAATGGATGATGTAAAAGCCTTTTTACAACAAGATGTATATGAACAGATGGGTATTGATGAAACCATTAAACGGTTATTGACGTTAATTGGGTGATAGAAGGTTTTGAGGTGTATTACAAATGAAGCCTTTTCGCTTTCGGTTAGAAACGTTGCTTAATTTTCGAAAAATACAAAAAGAAGAGGCCCAAATCGCTTTTTTACAAGCTAGCAATGAGCTACGTATTCAAAAGGAAAAATTAATAGATTTTAAAGAAAAATTAGCTGAAAATGTTGTTTTTTTGCAGGAACGTCAGCAACAGGTCTTATCTGTGGAAATATTTAAGTCCTTTCAATATTATTTCGATAAAATGAATGAAGATATTATTAAGCAACAACAAATTATTCTTGGAAAAGAAGAAGAATGTCGTCAATGCTTGCAAGTGCTGGCAGAAGCGGAAAGAAACTATAAGATAGTAGAAAAGTTTCGCGAAAAAAAATTAGCACATTATTATTTTGAATCCATGGCTGAAGAACAAAAAATTCTAGATGAAATTGGGTTGCAAATTTATACACGAGAAAAGTAAGGTGATAGTATGCAAGGTATGAGTGCAGTATTACAGAGGATGAATGCCATTGAACAGCGATTTAAAATGTCCCCTCAGCAACATGCTACTTTCTCTAAGATATTAGAAAATGTCCAGAAAACTAGCACTGGGGAGGAAAAGAATTTTTCTTCGGATGATGTTGGTAAGATCATTCAATTTACTGCTAACAAATATGGGGTAGACGCAAAACTTGCTATGGCAGTGGCTAAGGTTGAGTCAAACTTAGAACCTGATGTCGTTTCCTCCGCTGGTGCGGTGGGTGTAATGCAATTAATGCCAGAAACAGCCCAAGAGCTGGGCGTTAGTAATAGTAAAGATCCTCGGCAAAATATTGATGGCGGTATTCGATATTTAAAGCAATTATTAACTACTTTTAATGGTGATGTTACCAAGGCAGTAGCTGCTTATAATGCAGGCCCTCAGGCAGTACAGAAATTTAATGGTACTCCCCCTTATGCAGAGACCCAAGCCTATGTGGCAAAAGTAATGGATCAGTATAAATAAGGAGGAAGAGTACTTTAGAGTCCACAAAGGCGGGTAGAATTTATGGCTGAAAAGGTAAAAGTTGATGGAAAAACGAAGAATAATGATCAACAACCAGAAAAAGTAAAAAAAAGATCAGGTATTATATTTAAAGTGATACTGATTTTACTGATTTTAGTGATTCTTGCAGCGGTTGGTTTCGCTGTTGGGATTTATATGAAATTTATTGATGTGCAAGGAATCGTTGATAAATTGAAACTGAATGAGTATCCAGTAGTGGGTCAGTATTTTTCCCAACCCAAGACTAATTTTGAAACCATTGATTTGGAACAAGAAGATACTGTAGCGGTACCTTCAAATCCAAATGCAATACCACCAGTTCAAGCCCCAGTTTTACCAGAAACGGTAGCGCCTGAAAAAAAGAAAATAGATGATGTAGAATTACAAAAACAAGCCAAATTAAAACAACAAGAAGAAGCTAAAAGGTTGTCTAAATTGTCCAAATTATATAGTACTATGAAACCAAGTGAAGTAGTGCCTATTTTAAATCAGATGGACGATGATACAGTGCTTTTAATCTTAGGTAAAATGGAAGAAGAGCAAGTTGCAAAAATTATGGCCCTTTTTGACGTTAGACGTGCTGCTGTTCTCTCGCAAAATATGCTGAGAGGTCGAAGTGCCAATACGAATTAATTGATTGATAAGGAAAGGGCAGCGAAAGGAGGTGAGAATATGGATATAGTAATGAATATGACGCCTGTTGATCTTAAGCAACTTACTGGCACGAAGAATGCTAATGCTAAGGATGGAACCAATAATAATAAATCAGAAAATGATTTTGCCAAAGCATTGTACTTAGAGACTGACAAAAGTAAAATGGATACAGAATCTAATGGGAAAATGGATGATAATATTCAATTAATGGCGGCAATGTCAACTATGGTATCACCAGTGATGATTAATATGGTGCCAGCTAATACAGAATTTAATTCACTATCTGTAACCAACACGGAATCAAGTGAAACCCAAGTTGAGCTACCTAACGTAGTACCTGTGGCATCTAAGGCTGAGCTACCTAACGTAGTGCCTGTAGCATTTAAAGCTGAGCTACCTAACGTAGTACCTGCGGTCTCTAAAGCTGAGCTACCTAACGTAGTGCCTGTAGCATCTAAGGCTGAGCTACCTAACGTAGTGCCTGTAGCATCTAAGGCTGAGCTACCTAACGTAGTACCTGTAGCATCTAAGGCTGAGTTACCTAACGTAGTGCCTGCGGCATCTAAGGCTGAGTTACCTAACGTAGTGCCTGTAGCATCTAAGGCTGAGCTACCTAACGTAGTGCCTGTAGCATCTAAGGCTGAGCTACCTAACGTAGTGCCTGTAGCATCTAAGGCTGAGC
>Ga0209340_1001162_pt1 | contig 20760 bp, 9 predicted proteins | sample EPASupsiteSAE323_FD_187266 | JGI IMG/M metagenome (GOLD analysis project Ga0209340, IMG submission 187266) | Bioremediated contaminated groundwater from EPA Superfund site, New Mexico - Sample SAE3-23 (SPAdes) (version 2) | ecosystem: Environmental > Aquatic > Deep subsurface > Groundwater >... | reverse complement strand
GGATTGCACGGAAGAGAACCTGCAGGCGCGTATACGCGGGGCGCTCTTGATGGCTTTGTCCAACAAATTCGGCTGGCTTGTTCTGGCTACGGGGAATAAATCGGAGATGAGCGTGGGATATTCCACGATCTACGGCGACCTTGCCGGAGGATTTGCCGTCCTGAAAGATGTGCCGAAAACACTCGTTTACAGGCTGGCGGAATACCGTAATCGTACAGTTGCCGTCATCCCTGAAAGTATAATCGCCCGCGAGCCCACCGCGGAATTAAGCCCGGGTCAGAAAGACAGCGACAGCCTGCCGCCTTACTCTGTGCTGGATCCGATACTGAAGTTATATGTGGAAGAGGACGTCTCGGCGCAGGAGATTATCGCCGCCGGTTTCCGCGGGAACGATGTGCGCAGGGTACTCTCTCTGGTGGACAGCAGCGAATACAAACGCCGCCAGTCCCCTCCGGGCATTAAGATCACTCCCAGGGCGTTCGGGAAAGACAGAAGAATGCCGATCACCAACGCTTACGACGGAGAGAAACCATGAGTTACCCGGAACTTCTGAAGAGGCTTTCTCCGCGCCTTAAAGGAATAACCCATAAGCTTAACGGCAAATACACGTTTTTTAACGAAGATGACCTTTTTCAGGAAGCGGCTATCCGTCTCTGGCAGGAATTCGAGCGCGGCAGGCTATCCGATAAGACCGATAGTTATATTCTGCAGGGATGTTATTTTCATCTGAAGAATTACATAAGAAAGACCTATGACAAAAAGAGCACATTGAGCCTGGAGGAGATGCTTACCGATAATGATTCAGGCGAGGATAGATTGTCTTGTCTTGCCTCCCCGGCGCCGTTTGAATACCTGCATGCTCATATACTGGAAGAAGAGATGCGTTCCGTTTGCCGCGATAAAAGGGAAAAAATCATATTCAGTTTGAGTTTTCAGGGGCTTACCGTAAGAGAGATCGCCGCAAAACTCGGGATATCCCACGTGTTGGTGGTGAGACTGCGCAAGAGGATGAGAGAAAAGATGCTTTCCCTGACGGCGGAAAATTGAAGTGTTACCAAAAAAGGTTTTTTTCTACTTGTAGTAGTGTAGGCACATTGATGTGTAAAATGACTCGACGGCAATCTTGAGTCGGAATAGTTTATTTAATAATAAGACAGAGGCGTCTTGCTGCAGGTCGTTATCGACCCGCGGTAAGACGTTTTTTATTTTTACCCGTAGCTTCGCCGGGAAGGAGGTGCGGAAATGAAAAAGATAGAAGCCGTAATCAGATCGGAAAAAGTCGGCGATGTGCGTAAAGCTCTGGAGAAAACCTGCTTTTCCGGGTTAATGCTTACTCAAATAGACGGCCACGGTAAACAGAAGGGGACGATGCAGGAATGGAGGGGCGACGTCTACCGGGTGGGGATCCTTCCCAAGACGAAGGTGGAGATAGTCGCCGAGGATAAGGACGTGGACGCGATAGTCGGCGCGATCATGGACGCCGCCAGGACCGGAGAGATCGGCGATGGCAAGATATTCGTGTACACGGTGGAAGAGGTCTACCGTATCAGGACCGCGGAAAAAGGCAGTTCCGCGTTGTAATAATTCTATCAACAACTCTTGAAAGGAGGACAAATGAATTCCGGTGATACAGCATGGGTTTTAGTTTCTTCGGCGCTGGTAATGTTAATGACCCCGGGTCTGGCTTTTTTCTACGGGGGGATGGTGCGTAAAAAGAACGTGCTTAGCATATTGATGCAGTGTTTTATAGTCCTTTGTCTGTTGAGCGTGCAGTGGGTGCTTTATGGATACAGTATTTCTTTCGCTCCCGGTGACGGATTCTGGGGGGGATTTAAGTGGGCAGGGCTTGCCGGCGTGGGGCTGGAGCCTTATGCCGACTATTCGGCAACTATCCCGCACCAGGCGTTTATGATATTCCAGGCGATGTTTGCCATCATAACCCCTGCGTTGATATTGGGGGCTTTTGCCGAAAGGATGAAGTTCTCGTCTTTCCTGGTTTTTATCCTTCTCTGGGCAACTTTTGTGTATGGCCCGGTCTGCCACTGGGTTTGGGGAATGGGCGGATGGTTGAGGAAACTCGGCGCTTTGGATTTTGCAGGAGGAACGGTCGTGCATATCAACGCCGGGATAGCGGCTTTAGCTACCGCGATAGCTATCGGTCGGCGCAAAAATCTGGATAAGAATATTCCCGCTCCGCATAATATGCCGTTCGTTATACTGGGAACTGCTTTATTATGGTTCGGCTGGTTCGGTTTCAACGCCGGCAGCGCGCTGGCGGCAAACGGCCTGGCAGTCAATGCTTTTGTTGTCACCAATACCGCTGCTGCGGCGGCCGGATTGAGCTGGGCATTGATAGAATGGATCAAGAACGGAAAACCGACTATTTTCGGAGCGGCCAGCGGCGCCGTAGCCGGATTGGTCGCCATTACTCCCGCGGCTGGGTTTGTGAGCGTTATCCCTGCCATAATTATCGGCGTGCTGGTGAGCGTTTTCTGTTTCATCGCCGTAAGCATACTCAAGCCGAAGTTCGGTTATGATGATTCCCTCGACGCTTTCGGCGTGCATTGCGTAGGCGGTGTCTGGGGTGCCCTGGCAACCGGTCTATTCGCTTCTAAACTGGTAAACCCTGCCGGAGCGGACGGCCTGTTTTTCGGCAACCCGCAACAGTTTCTGATTCAGATTGCGGCTGTCGCGGTCACTCTCGTCTATTCTTTCGTAGTCAGCATGGTCATTTACAAGATAGTCGACTTTGTAATGGGCGTGCGCGTCGGCGAAAAAGAAGAGGCGATCGGCCTTGACTTGACGCAGCATCACGAAAGAGCTTATACAATCTTGGAATAATTGCTTATAAGGAGGGATAGATGAAGCTTGTAATCGCGATAATCCAGCCGGATAAACTGGAAGAAGTGAAAGAAGAACTCTATAAATCGGAGGTCAACCTAATCACGGTCAGCGAGGTTCTCGGGCATGGCCGCCAGAAAGGAGTTACCGAGTTCTACCGCGGGGCGAAAGAAACCGGTAACTTGTTAAGGAAGATCCGCCTTGAGATAGCCGTGAACGACAGTTTCCTCGAACCGACTATCAAGGCGATCGTAGCCGGCGCCAAGAGCGGGGAAACCGGAGATGGTAAGATATTCGTGCTGGATATGAAAGACTGCGTGCGTATCCGGACCGAAGAACGGGGTTCTCCGGCAATAGGGTAAGAAAACAAAGAAACACGGGGCACGAGGCATGAATGACGAAGATACAAAGAACGAGAGACTTAACACTCTGGAGAGCAATAGGTTCGAGTTTCGTTGTTCTTGCTGTTTCCCTTTGATTACAAGAAAGATGGGCTTGACACTGAAAGAACCGGGGTATATAATAAAATCCGTTCATCCGTAATACTTGGGTTGGCGGACACGGCGGTGAGAAATAATCAGAATAACTGTTACCAAGCCAAGCCGATCTTTACTTGTATAAATAAGGCACATCGTGGTGCCGCAAAATTAAGCGAAATATGAACAGAGGCGTTCAGGATAACCGTCGAAAGCGGTTTGAATGGACGCCTCTTTTTACATCCGGATCATCCTCGGGAAGAGTCTTAATAAGTAACGCAAGGAGGAAGAAATGAGCATAAGGCAGGAAGTCTTACTTAAAATCAAAAGCGCGGAATTGGACAAAGTCGGCTCCCCGAAGAATGTGTCTTCTTATTTCGGAGAGAATACTTTCAGCCTGGAGGCGATGAAGAAACATATCTCCGGGGATACCTTCGAAGCGTTCAAGACCTGGATGAACGAGGGCAAGACCATCACCAAGGAACAGGCCGAGGAGATCGCCAACGCTATGAAAGACTGGGCGATCGCTAAAGGCGCCAGTTATTATACGCACTGGTTCCAGCCGATGACCGGCCTTACTGCGGAGAAACACGATAGTTTTATTTCTTTTACCGGTCCCGGCAAGGTCATCGAAAAGTTCTCCGGGAATAAATTGATCCAGGGGGAGCCGGATGCTTCGAGTTTTCCCTCGGGAGGGATCCGCGCTACCTTTGAAGCGCGCGGTTACACCGCCTGGGATCCTTCCAGCCCCGCATTCATCATTGAAAGCACGCTGGGCAAGACGCTTTGTATACCGACCATTTTTATTTCTTATCATGGGGAGGCGTTGGATAAGAAACTGCCCTTGCTGCGTTCCGACGAGGCTTTGAACAAATCGGCCTTGGGTTTGCTGAAACTGTTCGGCCATAAAGACGCCAAAAAGGTGTTTTCCACCTGCGGACCGGAACAGGAATATTTCCTGATAGACAAGAATTATTACAACCTGCGCCAGGATTTGATTATGACCGGAAGGACGCTGATCGGAGCGCCCTCACCGAAAGGGCAACAACTGGAAGACCAGTATTTCGGGACGATCAAAGAACGCGTGATCAATTTTATGTTCGAGGTGGCCGAAGAGGCTTATAAATTAGGCATACCGGTGGTTACACGCCATAACGAGGTCGCTCCGCACCAGTATGAGTTCGCCCCGATCTTCGAAGAATCGAACCTCGCCGCCGATCACAACCAGTTGTTGATGGAAACAATGAAAAAGGTGGCCTTGAGGCACGGGATGGTCTGTCTCTTGCACGAAAAACCGTTCGCAGGCATCAACGGGAGCGGCAAGCATCTTAACTGGTCGCTGGCGGACGACAAAGGGAATAATCTGCTTAATCCGGGACAGACCCCGGAGGATAATCTGCAGTTCTTGGCCGTGCTGGCCGCGGTCTTAAGAGCGGTATATATCCATTCGGACTTATTGCGCGCTTCGGTGGCTATGGCCGGCAATGAACATCGCCTGGGCGCGAATGAAGCCCCCCCGGCGATCATTAGCGTGTTTTTGGGGGAACAGTTGACCGGGATCCTGGATATGATAGAAAAAGGCGTGAAATCCAAGGTCTCCAAGAGCGATATTATAGACCTTGGTATAGGACGTCTGCCGAAATTCAATAAAGATACTACCGACAGAAACCGCACTTCGCCTTTCGCTTTCACTGGCGCCAAGTTCGAATTCCGCGCCGTGGGTTCCTCTCAGAATATCTCCACTCCGATCGCGATAATAAACACTATTATCGCCGAAAGCCTTGATTATGTCGCCGAAAAGATCAAGAAAGCGTCGGGCAGCGGTAAAGATTTCAATACCGCGGTGTTGCAGGTTATTTCAGAAGTCGTTAAGGAGACCAAGAATATCCGTTTTGAAGGCAACAATTATGCCGCCGAATGGGTCAAAGAGGCTAAAAAACGCGGCCTTCCGAACGTGGCGAGCACTTATGAGGCGCTCGAGGCACTTACCAAGGAAAAGAATATTCAGTTATTCGAGAAATACAAAGTTCTTTCCAGGGAAGAACTTATCGCGCGTTACCATATTTGGATCCATATGTATAATCTGACTATCGAGATAGAAGCGAATACCTTGAAAGAGATGGTTAACGCTTCGGTGGTTCCCGCGGGTTACAAGTACGAGAAACTTCTCGCGCGCACGCTGCATGAACTGGTGAGTCTTACCAAGTCCGCCGCTCTTAAACTCGATACCGCCGCTCTCAAAGCCAAGAAAGAGCATCTTGCCGAGATCGTCAGCAAGATATACTATGTCAGGCGCAATACCCTGGAAATGGATAAATTGCTTTCCAAGGCGGCTCAAGTCAGCGATGAGAAACGTTCGGCGCTGTATTTTAACGAACTTAAACCGTTGATGGAGCATATCCGTAGGCACGCGGATGAACTGGAGTGCGTGGTTTCAGACGACTCCTGGGATCTGCCGAAATACCGTGAAATGTTGTTCATAAAATAAGATCCGACCTTCGGCGCGGTCCGTTCTTAAATACGGGCCGCGCCGAAACATTAATATCCCGGAGGGAGAATGGGCCGGGGAGCTTTCCGCTGACTAATTGATTCGGTGAGTTGAAAACTTGATCCCGGAGTTCCAAAGAGTGCGGCTTTCAAATAGCGCTTGGAACCGCCGGGAAGTCCGCCCGGAAGTCTAAAAAACACAGGACCCGCCGGGTTTATTTTTAAACGCCGATGCCTAATAGTTAGGCATTATCAGCCGCCGATGGTGAAAATGATAGCATTACTTATTTCCGGTAATGAAGAAAATGTTCTACAGGCTGTTTCCGAAGCTTTAAGCAAAACAGGAAATACCGCCATAAGCGTGGTAAAGCAGGAGGGAATGGTAAAGATCCTGCAAAAAGGCGATATGGCGACGCTGGTTTCCCTGGAAGATAAAATAAGGGAATTATCCAGGCAGGTTTGCAGGGACAGTAAAGGCAGGGCATACAAATCTTTTCTGGATGCCGTGGAAAAACCTTTGTTTGAGGAAGTGCTAAGCCGCACGGACGGCAACCAGATGAAAGCGGCGAGAATACTGGGGATAAACAGGAATACGATGAGGTCCAGAATAAAAAAATTAGGTCTTACTCCCGGAGTGTACAGGCAATGAATAAACTTCAGAAGGCGGAGGAATACGGGCTTTACGACAGCAGGTTTGAACATGATTCCTGCGGGGTGGGGTTTGTCTGCGATATCAAAGGCAGACAGACTCATAAGATCATCAGCCAGGGGCTGGAGATCCTGCGCAGGCTCTCGCACCGCGGCGCCACAGGGGCGGACCCTCTTACCGGAGACGGGGCCGGCATATTGATTCAGCTTCCGGACGCTTTCTTCAGGAAGTGCGCCGGGTTCGATCTTCCGGTGTCAGGCAGTTACGGCTGCGGTATGGTCTTTCTGCCGCGTTCCCCAAAACTTAGGGACTTATGCAAAGAGATCATTACCGAAGAAACCGCCGGTTCAGGACTGCGTCTGCTCGGATGGCGGCAGGTCCCGGTGAATAGCAGTTCTATAGGCACGACGGCATTGAAAACTATGCCTTCTATCGGACAGGTGTTTATCGGCGGCAAAGGCAAGAATTCCGGAGGGCTTGCCCTGGAGCGCGCACTGTATATACTGCGCCGCAAGATCGAGAAGCGGGTTTGCGCGGTTTTGCCCGTCCAGGACGGAGAGTTGTTTTATATAAACAGTCTCTCCTGCAGGACTATTTCCTATAAAGGGTTGTTAATGCCTACGCAAGTCGAGACATTTTTTCCCGACCTTGCCGATGAGCGCGTAACCTCAAGCCTCTGCCTGGTGCATTCCCGTTACAGCACCAATACATTTCCTTCCTGGGACCTGGCGCAGCCGTTCAGATTCCTGGCACATAACGGGGAAATAAATACTCTGCGCGGCAACATAAACTGGATGAGCGCGCGCGAGAGTTTATTGAAAAGCCGCCGGCTGGGGGCCGATCTGAAAAAAATACTGCCGATTATCGTCCCCGGAGGCAGCGACTCGGCTTCTTTGGATAACCTTTTCGAACTCTTGACTCTTTCCGGGCGCAGCCTGGAACACTCTATGACGATGCTTATTCCTCCGGCCTGGGAAGGCGACGCTGCGCTGGAAGAAACAGTGAGGGATTTCTATAAATATCACGCCTGCCTGATGGAACCCTGGGACGGACCGGCGGCCGTGGCTTTCACCGACGGTTCCGCGATCGGCGCGGTACTCGACAGGAACGGCTTGAGGCCGGCCAGGTATATAATCACCCGGGGCGGCACGGCGATGATGGCTTCGGAAACCGGGGTCCTTGATATTCCTCCCGGCGAAATACTCAATGCCGGCAGGATCGAGCCCGGCAGGATGTTCCTGGTCGATACCGTAAGCGGCCGCATAGTTTCCGACGGAGAAATAAAGAAAAAACTTGCCTGCGAACAGCCGTATTCCCGCTGGCTTAAGGAGAATCTGCAGGAATTCGATCCCGTGCTTCCAGTAAAACAGGCCAAGGCCGGGGTTAACGAAAACGAGTTGTTCTCCGCTTTGAAAACGTTCGGTTATACCAGGGAAGACCTGAAGGTGATCCTGGAACCGATGGCGATAAACGCTGCCGAACCGGTCGGTTCGATGGGCAATGATACCCCGCACGCCGTCCTTTCGGAAAGGCCGCAGACGCTATTCAATTATTTCAAACAGTTGTTCGCCCAGGTCACCAACCCCGCGATTGATCCTATCCGTGAAGAATTGGTGATGAGCCTTTGGAGTTATCTCGGCCCCGGCGGCAACCTGCTCGAGGAGACTCCGGGGCAATGCCGTAAATTGCTGGTCAAGCATCCGGTGTTGACTATGGAGGAACTAACGCGGCTCCGCGGCATAAAGACAAAAGGTTTTAAAACAAAAACTATCCGTATCCTGTTCTCTCCCGGGGAAAAAGGCGGAATGCGCAGGGAATTGAAGAGGATCTGCCGGGAAGCGGAAGAAGCGATCAAGGATAAATACACTTTTCTGCTTTTAAGCGACAGGGGCGCTGACGCCGGTAACGCGGCCATACCTTCTTTGCTTGCCGTCGGCGCTTTGCACCATCACTTAGTCAGGAAAGCCAAAAGAAGCCGTATAAGTATCATCGTGGAAAGCGGGGAACCGCGCGAAGTGCACCACTTTGCGCTTCTTTTCGGCTACGGCGCCGACTGCGTGGCGCCATACCTGGCGTATGAAGCGGTAAAGCATATCGCGCGTTTCCAGAAAGAAGGCGCGATAGAAGAGGCCAAAGCCGTTTATAATTATCGCAAGGCCGTCGAAAAAGGCATACTGAAAATACTTTCTAAAATGGGTATCTCCACCCTGCAAAGTTACAGAGGCGCCCAGATATTCGAGGCAGTCGGGGTGGGGAAAGAAGTTATCGATCTTTGTTTCCCCGGTACGGTGTCGCGCATAGGCGGTATTTCGCTGGAGGTGATATCGCAAGAGACTTTGCGCAGGCATTCCCGTGCCTTCTGCGCAGGAAGTTCCGCTCTTACCGTTCTGGAGACGGGCGGCAATTATCAATGGAAGAAAGACGGGGAATTCCACCTTTGGAACCCGGAGAGCGTCACGGCTTTGCAGGAAGCGGCCCGGCGTAATGATTATGCCAGATATAAGGAATTCGCCGTTTTGATCAATGATCAATCGCGCCATCCGGCGACTCTGCGTGGCCTGCTGCGTTTTAAAGCGCGCACCCCGGTGCCTTTGCAGGAAGTGGAGCCGGTGGAAGAGATCGTGAAGCGTTTTGCCACCGGGGCGATGAGTTTCGGTTCTATCAGCAGGGGTGCTCATGAGACCCTGGCGGTGGCGATGAACCGCATGAAAGGGCGTTCAAATACCGGAGAAGGCGGGGAGGATCCGATACGTTTCCGTCCTTTGCCTAATGGCGACTCCGTGCGCAGCGCGATCAAGCAGGTGGCTTCCGGCAGGTTTGGAGTGACCACCAATTACCTGGTCAATGCCGATGAATTGCAGATAAAGATCGCCCAGGGCGCAAAACCCGGGGAAGGCGGGCAATTGCCCGGTCATAAAGTGTCGCCCGCGATCGCCAGGACGCGTTATACCACTCCCGGCGTAACTTTGATTTCTCCTTCTCCGCACCACGATATTTATTCGATAGAAGATCTGGCGCAGTTGATCTTCGACCTGAAGAATACCAATCCTAAGGCAAGGATCAGCGTTAAGCTTGTTTCCGAGATCGGCGTCGGCACTATCGCCGCCGGGGTCGCCAAGGGACACGCGGATATGATCCTGATCTCCGGAGGCGACGGCGGAACAGGCGCTTCTCCCTGGAGTTCGATCAAGCATGCCGGGCTTCCCTGGGAACTCGGCCTTTCCGAGACCCATCAGACACTGTTGCTTAACGATCTGCGCAGCCGGGTCAGGCTGCAGACTGACGGCCAGATGCGCACCGGCAGGGATGTGGCGATCGCCGCCTTGCTGGGAGCCGAGGAATTCGGGTTTTGTTCGGCGGCGCTGGTGGTGATGGGCTGCGTGATGTTAAGGCATTGTAATCTGAACAACTGCCCGCTGGGCATAGCCACGCAGAACGAGATCCTGGAATGCCGTTTCAAGGGCAAACCGGAATACGTAATGAGTTACTTCCGTTTCGTCGCCGAAGAATTGCGGGAGATAATGAGCGGTCTCGGTATACGGCGCGTAGATGAGATGATAGGAAGGACAGATCTGCTGGAGGCCGACCCGGGCTTGTTATCCTGGAAAAATAAGGATTTGGATTTCTCGCGCATCCTTTATATGCCTGCCGGCGCGGGGACGGGATCCGGAAGATGCACGGTGAGCCAGGACCACGGGATCAAGGGTATCCTTGACGCCGCGCTTATAACCGAAGCCAAGCCGGCGCTCGAAAATAAAGAGCCGGTAGTGATTAACAGGCGGATCAATAATACCGACAGGACGACCGGCGCTATGCTTAGCGGTCAAGTATGCCTGATGCACGGCGAAGAGGGATTGCCTGACGATACCATACACTGCCGTTTCAACGGCGTCGCCGGCCAGAGTTTCGGCGCCTGGCTTGCCAGGGGCGTAACGCTCGAACTGGAAGGTCTGGCCAATGATTATGTCGGCAAAGGTATTTCCGGCGGCAGGATCATTATTTACCCCGGTAAAGAGAGTTCGTACCGGCCTTCGGAGAACGTGATTATGGGGAACACCGCTTTCTACGGAGCGATAAGCGGCGAGGCCTACATAAGAGGTATGTGTGGAGAAAGGTTCTGCGTGCGTAATTCAGGATTGCACGCCGTAGTCGAAGGAGTCGGAGACCACGGCTGCGAATATATGACCGGCGGCCGGGTCGTCATTCTCGGGCAGACGGGCAGGAACTTCGCCGCCGGTATGTCCGGAGGTATAGCATATATTTACGACCGCGACGGTGCTTTTCCCGCCAGGTGTAACCCGGAAATGGTGGAATTGCAGCATAAGCTTGACGACGAGGACACCGCGGAGATCAAAGTGTTGCTTTCCAATCATTATAAATATACCGGAAGCACGGCGGCCAAGGCGATACTCGACGATTTTGCCGCGCAGCACAAGTATTTCGTAAAAGTGCTGCCGCTTGAGTACAAGAAGATACTTCTGGCTGCCCGGAAGCCGGCTCCCGGCTCTACTGAATAAAATTACGATTGAATTACGTTGTCTCCGGAACGCGGAGAATAGCGGAGGAATAATGAAGGACCACGTCAGTTTTCTTAAAATAAAAAGAGAAGAGCCGCAATACAGGCCGGTGTGCGAACGCGTTAAGGACTTCCGGGAAGTGGGATTGCTGCGTACTGAAGCGTCTTCCCAGGACCAGGCTTCGCGTTGTATGAGCTGCGGCACGCCTTTCTGCCATTGGGCGTGCCCGTTGGGCAACTACATCCCTGAATGGAATGACCTGGTGAGCCGTAAACTCTGGCGGGAAGCGTTCGAGCTCTTAGACGCCACCAATAATCTTCCGGAGATCACCGGCAGGATCTGTCCGGCGTTATGCGAATATTCCTGCGTTCTGGGGATCAACGATTCCCCGGTGACCGTCAGGGAAAATGAGCTGGCCGTGATCGAATACGCCTTCCGCAGCGGTTTGACCAAGCCGCTTAAGAGAATAAAGCGCAACGGTATGAAAGTGGCCGTGGCCGGTTCAGGTCCCGCGGGATTGGCCTGCGCCGCGCAGTTGAACAAAGCCGGTTACGCGGTCACTGTTTTTGAAAAGGACGATAAACCGGGCGGTATATTAAGATACGGCATCCCGGATTTCAAACTTGAAAAGAAAATAATCGACCGCCGGGTGAAATTGATGGAACTTTCCGGCATTACCTTCCGCAACTGCGTGAATGTGGGAACGGATGTTACCCTGGCGGAGTTGAAGAAGAAATTCGATGCGGTTGTCTTGAGCTGCGGCTGCCGCCAGCCGCGGGATCTGCAGGTGGAAGGCCGGCAATTAAAGGGGATACATTTCGCGCTTGATTTTCTTATCCAGGCCAATAAAGCGGTTTCCGGACGCAAAACAGGGGCGGACGGCCTCAATGCCGCCGGCAAACGCGTGGTAGTTATCGGCGGCGGAGATACCGGAGCTGATTGCGTGGGCGTCTGCCACCGCCAGAAGGCCTCCTGTGTTGTGCAGATAGAACTCTTTCCGCAGCCGCCCTCTTCGCGTCAGGAGAATTGCCCCTGGCCTAAATACCCGATGCTCTTGAAAACTTCCACCAGCCATCAGGAAGGCGGAGAACGCGTCTGGTCGGTGATGACCAGGAAATTCCTTGATAACGGTAAAGGCTATGTGAGAGGGTTGTCCTGCGTAAAAGTGGATGTAAAGAAAGGCCCGGACGGCCGCCCGCGTATAGAAGAAATTCCCGGCACGGCTTTCGAGATAGAGGCGGATTTGGTGATTCTGGCGCTCGGCTTTGCCAGGCCGGAACAGGGAGAATCGCTTAAAGCCTCCGGCGTGGAGTTGGATGCCTGCGGTAACGTCCAGGCTGATACTGCGCAAATGACCTCACTAAAGGGTGTTTTTACCGCCGGCGATATGCGGCGCGGCCAATCCTTGATCGTCTGGGCGATTTCGGAAGGAAGAAAGACCGCGCATTACGTGGATAAATACCTTAACGGAGAGAGTTTCCTGCCGTTGATTTAGCCGTAACTCTAAATCTGCTGTGAATTGGTGGATATATTTAGGGCAGGAACGTTTACTGCAGGTTAAGACATTCTCCAGATCTCTTTTTCCACAAAGTTGTATTTATTCAATAAAGTAGAATCGCCTGTCTTTGCCTGTTGCTCTGCTTGGGTGAGCAGACGGTCTTTTTCAGGCAAAAGCGGATCGGTAAATATCGCCTCCGCCATAGTCGCCAGGTCATCCATTTTGCTGACTGTTCCATATTCTCTGGCAAAGTCATCTTTACTGTCGGATTCCTGCCATAATTTGTCCGCTTCCGCCCTTTGCGCTGTAGTCAGGAAATTGTCATCGAGGTAATGGGTAGTTTCGTGAGAAAATGTGGCGAAATAGTCGGCTTCCGTATAAGTGGAGTTTACTTTTAAGTTTATAACATTAGTTGTGTTTGAATAATTACCCATCATTTTGATATCTTCCTGGAAATTGTTTGACCAACCATCTTGGGTGAGTTGAGTTTTTAAGTTGATAATCCTGGGAGTTTCTCCAGAAGGGACGTTTTTAAGCGCGGAAGCGAGAATTTCGCTTAAACGACTGTTTAAGAGCGATGGGGTCTCTGCCAAGATAAGTGTACCGTATTTTTGGTAAATTTCTCTATTGGCAGCGGTAACTCCGTATTGCTCAATGGTATTTTTGATCGCTGTCTGTTCGGTTGCACTTAGTCTGTTGTCCGTGGATAAGATAGATAGAGCGGCAAGGCAATTCAGCTTTACGTCAAAATCCTGTCCGTAAGAAGACTGTAAGAAATTATTCACTGCCGAGTTGATCTTGTGCAGATATTCTGAGGTTGTCTTAGGGTTACTTGCAGCAGCAGTCATCATCTTTGCAGCAGAACTGACAGCCGCGGTATTTACTGGATCTGTCGGATCTTCAAGCCATTCCTTTGAACCAAAGACATCCACAATTTCTTTAATAAAACTCAACGGACAATCACTATCCGTTAAAGCAATCGCCATAAATATAGTTAATCCTCCCATAGAGAGAGCAGAAATCTCGGATGTTGACCGTAGCGCAGTACTGTTATTAAGAATGTGAAGAAATTCTTCCTTAGTGGAGTGTGGAATGCTTTTATTAACCATTAGGAGATGAAACACATCTGTAATTTTGCTATCTACACTCGTATATTCCTGCATAGTTATTTTTCCGTTAGTCGCCGCAGTCGCCTCTTTTTCATAGAATTTAAACAGGTTCAAATCCGGATTATTCTGTGTTCCGGTTATAAAGCATAATTTTGCCTGGGTATCCAGCCGTTCATTGCCGGCAAGATATATGATATTCGTTAAGGCCGAATCAATTACTTCCTGGGAATGTTCGCCGTTTAACAAAAGGCTTAATATCGGTTGGATCATTAGCCCCTTTTCGGTATTACCATAGAGGTAGTTCTTGTTAATCGAGACAAGGTTCTGTAAACTAAGCAGTTTGGTTGAGTCTGATAACTGCGAACTGTTAAGTATTGCCGTAAATTGCGGAATAAGCAGGTATTTGTCATCACCTGTATAATCAAGGGCGGCATTTAATCCTTGATTAATATTAGCGGCCGATAAGCTTACGGAACCGGAAATGTCAATTTTATTGAAGATATTCTGTAAAGCCGTTGGTAAAGAAATAACGTTAGAGTTAGCGGCAATATTGGAAGAAGTCGAAGAAGCCGGAGTAGTCCATCCGGTAGCAGAGGGATTTGTTGCGGTGGGAGTTGTCAAAGTAGTGTAAGAAAAAGAACTTCCTGAAGGATCCCAGGCGAAGATAGAGTATGGGATGCCAAGAATAATGACCAAAGACGGAATAAATATTTCTCTTAATTTAAGCATTCAAATTCTCTCCTTGAGCAATGAATATAAAGGAAAAGTGAAAGTGTATCAGCTGTTTCCTTCTGATATATATTAAGGAATGCCGGTTATTCGGCTTTATAAATAAAAAAGCCACGAATAAAGGCATAAGCCTTTCTCCGTGGCTTGCTAAAATATTTATATAATACTATATAAAGTATATTGATGCTTTAGAGATATTCAAGAGGCCAAAACCGACTTTTGTTATGATTAACAAAAGAATTGCTATTCGGGTTGTGAAATTTGATGATCCGATAGCGAAAGTTATAACGAAATACAGCGGCCAGGAGATAAAGTTATGTAAATCGTAACAAAAGTCAGCTCCGAGGTCTTGAAAGATAACCTGGCATTGATTATACTTTCAGTGTAGGATTGAATAAATCCTATTATTTTTATTGCATAAGTAAAGACTTTCATAAACAATTTAGGTGCTCTAAACATGCTCTCATAAATGAGAGAAGGGAAGCCACGGTCCCATGTACAGAGTAAAGGACAACGTTTATTTTAAAGCAATGTCAGTCACCCTCGCAGGGGTATTTCTGTTTAGCGAAGTAAGCCTGCCGTTGAGGATGGGAACTAAAATAAACATAGGCTTAGTAAATACTCCGGTAATCGAAACTCCCATCCAAGGCAACAAATTCCCGAATATAAAAGAGATAATCAATAGTCTGACGAATATAGTATTTCCGGCAGCATATGCAGAATTGGTGCCGGGAGAGAAGGTGAGTCAGTTAGCGAATGCAGCGCCGCAGGCAGCCTGGCGTAAGGCAACAGAGTTGATCAGCGAGAGTAAGGCAAATGATACGGTTAGTACAGGTACCGGAGCAGAGAATGATACGGTAGCTGTGAGTGTGAATACCAACGTGCAGTTGGCTGATACGGTTGTGTCAGCGGACAGCAAGGTAGATGATACGGTTAAAAGCGAAGTAAACGCCAATAAGCAGCAAATAGCCGCTGAAGTCATAGCTGAAGTAAAAACCACTTTAGCAGATATCAGTGCTTATGTAGAGGAATTGACCAAAGAGATCAAGAGCGAAGGCGGCACTTCCGCAGAAGTGGTCAGCCAGCTGGAAAACACGATAAAAGCGGCAGTAAACGGAAATGAGACAATAAGCGATACTAAAGTCGAAGAACTTGCCGGGCAGGTGGAAGCGCTGGTAGAAGACTTAAGGACAGTGCTTGAGAATGCCGGTGACAATAGTGCGTATAAAGCTGCAATAGAAGATTTCAAGGCCCGGTTGGCTGATATGGTAGGCAATTGGGCTGAAGAATTAAGCGAAACGAACAATGTGCAGGTAGTCAACGAAAGCGCGCTTGAAGTGGAAGCGAAGCAGGCAGACAGCAATAACCAGGCAACACTGGTATTGGCAAATAATGAGGAATTGACAGCCAGCTGGGGAATCGAGCAGCAGGAAGCGCAGACCGGAGTTGAAGAGAGCAATACGGTGATCAGCGCGCAGGGAATGATCCTGCCGCCTGCGCAGATCGATATCCCTGGCGGCAGCAGGCAGGCAGGGACAGCTGCAACCAGCGCAGGGCAAACCAACAATACGGTACAGAATAACGTGAATAGTTCGGCGGCCGGTGTATTGGCCGAGACAATAGATGTGAATAATAAGGGAATTTCAGCGGAGTATAGCAGCGCGGTGAACGTATTAGCGGACCAGAATAACCCACCTACGACAACGGGTCCGCCGAAGATCAACTGCGCCGCATATGCTTTATCCGCCTACTACGGTATCAGCGTAGAGGCCGCCGCAGCAATACTGAACCAGTATACCACCTATAATTCCAGCACCAAGCAGTACGAAACCAGCCTTGAAGGGTTACAGATAGCCACCGGATTACAAGCCAGAGAATTCAAAGTCAGCGAAATAGCGCAATTAAGCGGTAAGAATCTGCTGGTAGTCAACGGCAACCACGTAGTCAGCTATGATGCCGACAGCGGAATGGTGACCGATAACGGCACGGAAATGACGTTATCCGAATTCCTGACGAAATACAACTTAAGCGATGATACGGTTATAAGCGGCTTGGTTAGCGAAGAAGTCGGGACTGCCTTAAGCGCCGAGAAAGTGGCGGGGATTAAGGTATCCTGGGATGCCGGTGACGGCGGAAGTATGTTTGGAGATGGCGGGTTGTTTGGTGATAGCGGAATATTCGGAGATGGCGGGATATTCGGCAGTGATAGCGGAAGCGGCTCCTCAACCGACAGTTGGAGCGGCGATTATAGCAGCTATTTCGGCACTATAGATACCATCAGTTCCAGCGTATTCTCAACAGGTTCCTGGACCACCGGGGCAACATTGTCCTGGAGCGGCATCGACAGCAGCAGCTATTTCGGTAGCATTGACAGCATCAGCTCCGATTTTCTGTCAAACAGTTCCTGGACAAGCGGCGCAGGGATATCGTTAAGCAGTTTTAGCAATGTAGATTACAGCGCTTCCTTCGGTATAGTCGACAGCATTGTTTCTGACTTCAGCACCTTTTCCAGCGGATTGAGCTCAAGTTTCTCATTTGGGGCATTAAGCGGAGTTTCAAGCACAAATTACGGTTCATGCGGTGTAGGGATAGGTTCGGCATTGACCTCAAATGATGCCATTGGATCGTTCGACAATACCTTCGGTTCTAATCAGCAGTTAGGCTTGTCCAATGAACAATTCACCAGCCAGGATCAAATGCAGGCTGTGGTTTCGCAGGATTTCTTGCAAAGCAACAACAACCAGGAAACAGTCTCGGCCACACAGCTTTCTTCTTCCCAGGGAATGACCGCGGTCGCCGCGCTTTCCACACAGGACAGCAATATCAATAGCCAGGAAAATCAGGAAGCGTCTCATACCAGCTTTCACGCTTTTACATACGGGCAGAACGCGCAGGAACATGTGAATACATATACTATAGTTATCGCGCAGAATCAGAATGGTCAATTTTATTGTTTCAATGCGCAGGATAAAGAGAGTGTAATCGCGCAGGAGCCGATAGCATATCAGCCTTTGGAGTTACTCGGGAATAATTCCTGGACCGGTAATTACGTGAATTCTGCGATAGGAGGGCTTCCCGCCAACCTGAATACAGCAAATTCAATAGTCCCGTTCAGCGCGCCTGCGGCCACGAACTACGCTTATACTCCGTTCTCCACTATTTATGGTAACGGATTGGTTACAAATGCTTATATCAATTCTAACCTGGTAAGTCCTACCGGTCAGATCGGCACAACAGTGGCTACTATTCAGTATGATAATACTAATATCAATATCGTCAGCCAGGGGCAGGGTTTGACGGCAGGTGATATAGAGCAGCTTGTCGCCTCTTGGTTCGGAACGCAGGCAGTGACGGTTACATACTTTACCGCTGGAGGCACAACTACTACGGCTGCGGCAGATACTATTTTGGGGAGTAATGTAGTACCGATAGAGGCGTTAATATTCACCGATGCCAATAATAATGCGATCGCGCCCAATTCATACAACGGCATAGGTTATTTCTCTCCGGAGAATGTCCATGTGGGATTGGTAGCTTCAGAGGGGCCTGCGGGATCTGCGGCAGCGATAACTACCGCCAGTGTATGTCCGTTGTCTCCCACGGAAGCCAATATCGGCTTGGAACAGGCATTAGGCAATTTCGGGACACCCACCAATTTCGGCGGTTCATTACCTATCCCGAGCGCGTCAACCGGCCTTATGGATGTCAGCGACACCGCAAAAGAAAAGAAACAGTCGGTTGTAACAGGTTCATCCGCTTTTACCGGAATAACCGGATTTACGATCGATCCGGCGAATGTCATAAACCTCAATGATTATAAATTGAGCGATAGTAATATTATATCGTTAAGCACTACTTTAAATATGACTCCGGAGTATCTGGCTTCTGCGGTTTTTCCCTCGTTGACAAGCGTCGGGGTTGATTACATCGATATTAATCCCAGCGCGTTGTATGTAGGATCAAATTATAATGACGGCGTTAGCGAGGGCGTTATTGTAACCGTTAATTCCATCGAAACTGCCATATCCGTCTCTGAAACAGGATCTGCCGTGGATTGGAGCAATGTTTCTTCATTATATGCAGGGGTTGTGGCCCATGAAGAGGCCGAGAAGAGCGGTTCCTCTCATATTGAAGCGGTAGAGACGGAAGAGTCGGTTTACCAGCAGTTGTTGACCGAGGGCAAGCTTACTTATACATCCCTGGCCGCATTCTACGATGCTGCCGGAGCTGGATATGCGAATAACCCGGTGGCAGCATTATCATTAGGTGAACGTTTAACGTTCGTTTATACGGCTTCCAACGGAACAGTAACAACTTTTAACGATATTAACGGCGCGCAGTTAGTTATTTTGCATCAGGCTGAATTGGCGTTCAATGTGGCTTGGAATTGCGGATTGCCGGAAGTTCATCAAAAAGCCGATGCCGGGCTTAATGATTTACGGATTATTTACCAGGACAAAGCTAAGAGTGAACGTCTGAACGGGGATAAAGAAGAAGCTTACGAAGATATAAAAAACGCAGAACATGCCTATCCGGCGTCATCTGAACCGTGGATCATTCATGCAGGATTCCTTTTGCAGGATGCGAGAATAGCGGAATTCAATGATTTGATGAATATATTGTGGTTTTGCGAACATCCCGCTTTCAATCAGATCAATAGCATAGTCGGCTCCGGTGCCGTTATCGACCTCTTATATAATAATAAAGGCATTGATAAAGACGCGTTTGTCGGTCAACCTTGGTTTGAATCTCTTGTGGCCTCTTTGAGATCTGAATCCAATTTGAGTCTAAATAAGAACGCGAATGCATATTCTAAAGATAATAAATGGGTAATCATTGCCAAGGAATGGAAAACTTATAGCGCTGATGAATTAAAACAAGATCCTTCGAAAGCTATCCAATTTTACATCCCCGGGACTAATGAAATTGTAACGTTAAATAGCAAGGATTTTCAAGATAATATAGCGATACTGATTGCGAATGAGGTAATATTGTCGGAAGGGGAAGAACTTTCTGTGCCGTATTTTCGGATTGGAACTATCAAGGGAGAGGTAGAAGCTGATAAAGATGTTGAAGAACAGATTAAAGAAAATGGATGGAATATCAAAAGCGTAGCCTCAAAAGGTGATTCTGATTCTAATAACATTGCTGGAACAAGTTTACCGGATGCTGCTGGTGGAGAAAAACCGACCACGGTAGAAAACTTTAATCATGTCATCGTAAATGTTGATGCAAATGATCAAACGGTTAATATAAACGATAATACTGATGCTAAAGTTACAGAAACAACTGCCGGTACGGTGAACGCCGATGATAACGGCAAGATTACTATGGAAGAGAGTCATGTTGACCAGTTTACTGCCAAGAATAATGGTGTTGTGGAAGCGACCGAGAACCCCTATATCGGCAGTTTTTACGCGGCGGATAACCAAAAGGTGGTATTAAGCGATAATCAGGAGGTCGGAGCTGTTACTTTAATTCATAACGGCGCAGCAACGGTGACCGGAAATGATCATATCGGCAGTATTTATGCCTCGGATAACGGTAGCGTGGAAGTCAGCAATAACCAGCGGATCGATAGTATTACCGCTGTGGATAATGATAAGGTATCGATTACCGGCAATATCTCGATAGGCGATATCCTGGTCTCCCGGAACAATACCGTGGAAATCAGCAATAATCAGCAGATCTCCAGTATTACCGCGACATATAATAATGAAGTTACTATAACCGATAATCAGCATATCGGTCAGGTTATCGCGGAATATAACGATAATGTGGTGATTTCCGGGAATCAGATAGATAGTCTTACCGTTGATAATAACAAGAGCGTTAATATCTATAATAATGAAATAACCGTTCTGAATGTATATAAAAACGAGAATCAATCACTTTATAATAATCAGATTTCCACAATTGCCAACGGCCTTAACGTCGACGTCGGCAAGGCCGGTGTGGATCCGCAGATACAGGTTCTTAACGGCGGATTAACCCGTTTGGTTGAAGGAATGATGCAGGCGGTTAATGTCGGCGCGACAGGCCAGGCTGCCGATGGAACAGCGGCGGCAACAGCCGGAACAGCGGTGGCCTTGATAGCAGCCGGCGGCAACGGCATCGCGGGGTACGCGATATTGAGCGGATTGGGCGCGTTGAACAGCATAAATAATAACGGAGCAACGCAATATAGCAGTAACGGTACGATAAGCACGCAGCAGGAAGCGATAAGCGAGACCGGTAAGCGCGGAGAAGGCGGTATAGAGGCGACAGCAACTATTTCGATGTTAGGGCAGGGATTGAGCAATGCGGCCAAGGCAGCGTACGAACAGTCAAGCGAAGCGGTCAAGGAGATCAGCGGCAGCAGATTCAGCTCAAGCGAAGTCAGGGACGAACAGGCGCAGGAGAACAAGAATCCGTTACTGCAGGCGCAGGTAGTGATCAACGCGCAGGGCAAAAT
>Ga0209340_1001160_pt1 | contig 20763 bp, 18 predicted proteins | sample EPASupsiteSAE323_FD_187266 | JGI IMG/M metagenome (GOLD analysis project Ga0209340, IMG submission 187266) | Bioremediated contaminated groundwater from EPA Superfund site, New Mexico - Sample SAE3-23 (SPAdes) (version 2) | ecosystem: Environmental > Aquatic > Deep subsurface > Groundwater >... | reverse complement strand
TTCTCGCGAAAGCACTTATAGTAATTGAATATTAGGCGAGTAATTAATAAATTTGCGGTTAATCTTTTGAAGGAGCTATAAATATGTTTAAAATTATAGCTGGGAATATCTGTAAAACTGCTGTCCTAAAATCTCAAAACAGATATTTTTATCTTGAAACTTCATCTAAAGAAGAAATAAAATTATCGGCAAACATTGAAAGAATTGAAATTATGACAGAAGAAAAGGCAAAAAGCTTTCTGGGTTCTGCTGGTTTAGGAATTGTTGGTGGATTAGTGTTTGGTCCAATTGGAGCATTAGCAGGCATATTAGCAGGTGGAAACAAAAGAGAAGTATGTTTTGCTTGCTATTTGAAAGATGGAAGAAAATTTATGGCAATAACTGATCCTAAAACGTATCAAAAACTTGCTACTTTAGCTTTTTAACAATTGATAAACTAAAAGGAAATTATTACAGATGAAAAAGTCGTTAGTTAGTTTATTATTGATAATTCTTTTAACCAATCCTGTTTTCGCTGTTCAAAAAAACATTAAAATGTCTAAAAATACTCCAAAAACTAATATTCAAACAAAAATTGATAAGAATTATTATCCGGCAAAACAAATAGACCCTAAAAAGGTAAAATACTTCAAAGAATACAATATGTATCGTATCGAAGTACATTCAGAAATTGAGAAAAATTATTTAGATGAGGAAATAAAAACTGTTACCTATTACTATACAATTCCAAAATATAAAGCTGGAGTAATAGCTGTAGAAAAGATTACCCTTGAAGAACTTTTACCAAAATTATCAGATAGTTCACAGGAATTATTAGAAAAATATATTAACGAAGTTAAACAATCTTTTAGTCAACAATCTATACCAAGTTTATCTGCCGATGAAGAAACAGAATTAAGAAAATACATTATTTATGAATGTGGATTAATAAAACCTACATCATTTGCAGATAAAGATAATAATTTTATAAATGAACATTATCATAAATTAATAAAAAACAAAGTTGATTATCTTTTAGAAATTAGAAAGATTCAAGAAGAGTCCCGAAAAATAGGAGTATGCAAATATTTTGAATATGCAGATGCAATAAAATATGATGAGTTATCTTTAATAATTAATAATAATCTTTATATTCCTAAATCTTGGTTTAAAAATGATATGCCTTACAGTTTTTTACGTATAAGACACAAGTTATATATAAGAAAATGTGAAACTAAAGAAATAAACGATGAAATCAGAGAATATCAAAACGCTCTAATTTCACTAGGGAAAAGGGACAGGCAGTTAGTTGAACGTGGTTATCTGGAAATAGGAATGCCCCAAAAGGTTGTACAATTAATAATTGGCTTTCCTAATGAAACTAATACTACAGAAGGAATATACGGTACTTCTGAACAGTGGGTTTATTATAGAGATGACTCTATAGTTAAATGTTTATACTTTGACAATGGTATTTTGACTGCTATACAAGATGATAATTGATTTAATGTACAACTACAGTCAAAATTTCGGCGGTATAAATTAAAGAAAAGTGTTATATGATAAAAAACCTTTTAAATAAACAATTAGAAAAAATAAACGCACAGATACAACTCTATACAACAGCACAGGAGATAACTGAAGAAATTCTAAAACAGCTTTACGTAAAGAGAGAAAAAGAAAATATTTCTAGTTTTAAATATGATGATTTATCTGCTGACATTCAAACAATGATCCAATCCCGTAGGGTAATATTATGTGAATTATTTGATCTAAACGAGCAAAAGCAGTCTATAACTGGATAAATACTAGATTAATAAATAATTTTTGATATTATTTTCTGTATATTCCTAAGGGGCGGGGAAATTAATTAAAAATTAAAACTACAATTTCTTTCATATTTTCAATAAGTTTGCAAATTTACATTTTTTCAATACTGATTTGTTGAAATGATACAGTTTGAGTAGCTAAGTAAGAAATTTTTACAAACAAACATTAAAAACTGGAGAGCAAGTAAGTAGGTATTATCAGAACAGATAGTATTTTTATACATACAAAAATATTGTAAAAAACATATATTAAGTTCTGTGTAGAATTAAAAGTTTATTAAACAGTGCATACTTTTATACCTAAACTCTATAAAAAACGTTTTAAAACTTACGCTAACCATTCTATGCTTATAGCTGGCGTTCCTAAAACCAAGATAGCTAAAAGATATGGCACTACCGTTCAGAACCTGTATAGTTGGCTGGAAAAAGATAGTAATTAGAAGTAGCAGAATAGTTTTTACTTCACTGCTTATTTGAATTAAGATTTATAGTAAATGATAAGCGGTGAGACCAAATGAAGAAATATTTACATCAAACAACAATGGAAATATTTATATGGCTGCTTTTCCAAAAATGGAGACCTGGCAGAGACTTATTTTCTATTAACCCTGATTACATTGAGGAAAATTACATATATAAACCCGGGCATAATTTTTTGTATGATTTAAGAAATCATAAAGAGCTTGGTGAATTCTTAGAAACTAGTGGTTTTGATTATTACAATCAAGGTGGTTTTTGGATTGATTTAAAAGAAAGAGAAAAGTTAGTAAAATTTTTGAAGGATTATATCCAAGACTTTGAGAATGATTATTTTGAGCCTACTCCTGAAAACTACAGTGATTTTCAAATACAATTAGAGCATTTCTTGGTTATCCTTAAAGAACTTTACAAACACCGCAAGAAAAACTTTGTTTTAAATATTGAGTATCAATACAAAAACTTACCTGAAGCTGATTTTAGAAAATTAAGAATATTGGAACTTATCTTATTTCTGTATTTCCATAAAGATAAATTAATTGAAATAAAAGACTGCCAGACAACTCGAGATTCATCAAGAAAAGCACTGGTTGATATTAATATAAAATTATTAAAAACTCCAGATGAATTATTTTCTATTTTTATGTTAAATAGACAAATAGTGGATTCGCAAATTGTAGATCATAAAAGTGTAATTAATTCTTTAACTTCAAGAGAAAAAGAAGTATTTAAGTGTTTGCTTGATGGAAAAAAAGACGGAGAAATTGCTACTATATTGGTTATAGCAATAAGTACAGTTAACTCACATATTAAAAAAATATTTAATAAATTAGAAGTAAATAGCAGACCTCAATTAATAGCCAAATATATATTTTTCAAAAATACCTTAAATTAGGGAGAGATTTTTTACCTTAAATTAGAGATTTTTCATTTTATTGAGAATTCTATACTGTAACAGTCAACAGTATAGATATTTTTTATGTTGATTAAATTGTACCTTGAAAACTTAATAACAAACGTAAAAAGCTCATTACGGGGTATAAAACCTGTGATTAAAAAGCTGGCAGTATAGCGTTAATAATATTTTGACTAAAAGGAGAATATAAATTATGTCAAATATTAAGAAGAAAAAAAATCTGCCAGAAATGGCAGTTAATAATTTAGATAATATTAACTTAACACAGGAAAACGCTGATGTAAAGTCCGAAGTCCTGACAGCAGAACACAAATCAGACTTTTACAAAAGCGGCATTAGTGATGAAACATTAAATCCATATATTCAAGAAGGGTATGTTGAAAGTCAAGAAAATGGCTGGAAGTTATATTATCCTGAATTGTTGGAAAATGTGAGTACTAATTATTATACTTTCCGTTTTGACAATCCTCCGGAAGGTAAAAATGGCAAGAAATTAGGAAAGTATAAAAGACCTGCCGGTGAAACTTCAAGAATCTTTAGACCTTTAAGTTTTACTCCTACAATATTAGAGGATATAAAACAACCAATAATTATTGTAGAAGGTGAAAAGAAGGCCATAAAGGCAGAGCAAGAAGGATTTAACTGCCTCGCTATCTCAGGAGTTTGGTGTTGGAAAAGTAAATATACAGATGACACTTTGATTCCTGATTTACATAAAATCAAATGGGAAGGCAGAAAAGTATACCTTTGTTTTGACAATGATATTGTAGTTAAATCACAGGTTAAGCAAGCCTTGTTTGCTTTTATGGAAGTAATAACCTTGTTTGGCGCTATTGTTAGGCCTGTTTATTTACCAGCTTGCAATGAAGTAAATAAAAAGCTTGGTCTTGATGATTATCTTATGGATTATGGAGCTGAAGAGTTCCAAAAACTCATTGATAATGCAAGGATACCAGCAAATTTGTTACTGGACAAGTTTATTACTAAAAAGAATGAGGATTTCGGCAAAAAAAATGAATACGAGTATCCTGAAGAATACTCAAAAGACTTTGAGTATCTCAAAAGCGAGATTTATGTCATAAATAACAATTATTATGATATAGAAATTTCTCGTGATTCACGGATCATAAAAGCAATCAGGAAATCAAACTTTATAATCAGGATTTTGCGGGAAGTTAAAAACCATAACTTAAAATTTGGTTATGAAACTGAATTTAAAGTCAAAATGATCACAATTTTAGATGGATTTCCCACAAAAGAGAAAATTTTAAGTGTTGATGAGCTGTTTAATTATAAAAATCTTTCAGAAATATTAAAATCAAATGGCATTCATCAATATCATTTGAAAGAGCTTGAATACAAGAATATAATTCGTAAAGAATTATTTCGAGTAGATTCAAGGTTAAATTCTTTTGAGAATCCCGGTTTTAATGTATTGGATATTTCAAAAATTTGGCTAACTAAAAACTTCTGCTTTGATTTTGAAACAAAAAGACATTATACATCTGATAGTGGAAAACCAATAAAGTTTTTTACTGAAGAAGTTTGTTTAAAAACAGGTAGTGGTTTTTTAGCTCCAAAAATTAAATTTTTGTTGGCTGATGAATCAATAGATGAAATTACCAATAAATTTCCTTATCTTGAAGAGGTAAAAAGCGAATACCAGCCATATATAAAAGAGGAATTAACTTCTATACAGTTGATAGCGATCTCAATGCTTCATAATATACTTGAAAGCTATAACAACACTATAGAACCTTTTTTAATACTTGGTATAGCTATTCTTTCACCTTTTGTAGCAGAAATTTTTGATAGACTGCAAGGTTATCCGATAGGTTTTGCAGGCGGTGAAAGTCAGAGCGGTAAAAGCAATTTGTTAATTACTATTGCTTATTTATACGGCTTTAAACATAACTTCCTAAAAAGCGGAAATGATACTCCTAAAAATATCCTGCACAACTTGGAATATTACAGCAAAATACCTGTATTAATCCAAGAAACAGGTAAGTTTTTAAGGGATAGAATTGAAGACATGCTTGTAAAACCTGTTTATGATCGTACAGGCAGAGGTTTGATGTTTTCAGGTGAAGAACAAAATATTAAAGCAATTAACTCAACATTGATAATTGCAAGTAATGATGTAATTCATCGGAATTTGCAGACCAGTTCAAGACTAATTTTTACAGACTGGAAAAAAGACGATTTTGATAAAAACAAAGCAAAATTGTTTAATCAAGTTCGTGAAACCCTATTGTCAGCAATATTCCCAAGTGTTTTGAGTATTGAACCTGATGAAATATTACGATTACTAAACCATAATATAGAATTTATTGAAAAGCAAAATTTCAATATTGATACTCGAAGTATTAGTAATATTGCACTTGCCAAAACAGGTATGGACTTTATTGTAAAATTAACAGGGCTGGATGCAACAGTACCAGCACTAAAAATCTTGCAAGACAAGTATGCAAAGTTCTTGGAAAATTATAATGAAGCTGTAAGTGTTAAAGATAGCTTCGAGATATTTCTGGAAATATTTGAATTACTTGTTAGAGATGGAAAAGTCGCTAAAAATATAGACTGGAAGTTAGTTAATAATGACTCTTATCTCGCTATACATCTAAAGTCGGTGTATCCAAGGTTTAAAGAGTATTTTAAAAGGACACATGATAGTATCTTTAGTATTCCGTCTGAGAAAGATATAAGAAATGGAGCCAAGAAAAGAGGCTTTGATACTAATTATCCAGCTTCTTTTGGCTCAACTACTAAAAAAACTGTTCGCATAGTCATGGATAGTCATGAACATTTGCTTTCAGTTTTGAAGTCCATACCAGATTCTTCTAATTCATCAGATTCCTCAAATTTGAGGAATCCTAGAACCAAAAGAAAAGTTGGTAAATCATCAGCAGCTTTTTAATCTATTAATGTTAAATTCCCTGTAGCTTTTGCGTTAAATAGATAGAATACCGCACAGCAGAAACTGTGAGGTGTTCTATCTATTAATTTTTTGCGTTTAAAGTAATTGTCAGTAATAAAAAAGTAATAACTAAATTTTAATAATGTTAAGGATTACAGGCATATTTTCAATACTAATTACTTTTATTACTAAAAACATTATTAAACCATTTTTACAAAAAATATAATTTTTTGTTTTTCAGTAAAAAAATAGTAATTTTAGTAATTAAAGACTTCAAAAATACCTCAAAAGCCTTAATATAACTCAATTCAAATGTATTACAAAATTATTACTGTAATAACTTATATTACAAAAACTTAAACTAAATAAGGATATTATACCTTTTACAGCAATAGCAGGTATTACAACAATCGTAAAAATGTTATTAGGTTTTTAAAAGAATCATTAAGTCAGCCCGAAACATCCTTCCCTTAGTTAAAATCACAATTATACAGCTAGGAGTGAGGATTTTATCGAACATTACATAAAAAGTATTCTATTATAGCAGGCGAATTAAGGTACTTAAAATTATTTTTAGGTACAAACATAACCCAAACAATATAAATATGTAAAGAAATGGAAGCAAATTAGTTCAAAACATAAATAACCGGGAGAAATAAGATGAATAATATGTTAAATATAAAACAGGCATCCGAAAAACTAAAGGTTAAAGTCAGTACTTTATATGCATGGGTACATTTCAAAAAGATACCATACGTAAAACTCGGTAGTAAACTCGCTTTTAGAGAAGACCTTTTGGATAAATTCATAGAATCAAATACATTTATCCCCGACTAACAGTAATTTCAGGTTAAACAAGAAGGTTAAAGCAAATGGCAAAAGTCAGTAAACGTACTTGGACAACCAGATCAGGCAGCAAGAAAAGTTGCTGGAAAATTGATTTTATTGACCTTGAAGGGAATAGAATCAAGAAATCTGGCTATGCCACAAAAGCTGAAGCAGAAAAAGAACTTGCTGAATCGCTTTCTAAAGTAAATAAGGGCACGTATATTAAAGAAAGTGCAAACCTGAAGTTCGCTGATGTTCTGGACAGTCATATAAAATATCATATAAATATTTACTGCAAACCTTCAACGAGGGACGGCTACGCGTCTTACATTAAAAATCACATAAAACCATTTTTTAAAAACAAGAAGGTTTTAGAAATAACGCCAGTAATGATCAGGACATTTATGCATAAAAAAATTGATGAAGGACTGGGCAATAATACAGTCAATAAAATTATTACTTTACTAGGAAGTGTGTTTCAGAAGCTTGTTGATGATGACATCATTTACAAAAATCCTTGTTCAAAGATCAAGAAACTTAGTGTAGAAACTCAGGAAATGCGGTTTTTGACACGTCAGGAAATGGATAAAATACTTGAAATTGCACAAAGAGATTATTCAGACTTTTATCCTTTGCTTTTAACTTCCTGTGCAACTGGCATGCGCAGAGGTGAAACGCTAGGATTAACCTGGGATAATGTTAACTTCCTTGAAAGAAAAATATATGTAAGAAAAAGCTTATATAAAGGTCAATTAATCACACCAAAAACCAAAACATCAATAAGATGTATTGATATTCCTGAAAAGTTAGCAAGAGTATTGAAAGAATGGAAGCTGGCCTGTCCAAAAGGGGAATTAAATCTTGTTTTTCCTTCTTCTACAGGTGGATTTATGGATGCAGATAATATGATCAAAAGGCGATTTAATCCTGTATTAAGGAAAGCAGGAATTGATACTATACGCTGGCATGACTTAAGACATACTTATTGCTCGATCTTGATTGAACAAAATCTCCCTGTTAAATATATACAAAGACAATTAGGTCATTCAAGTATTCAGGTAAGCATGGACAGGTATGGTCATCTCATGCCAGAAGTTCATCATATGGGTAGACAGGCACTTGATGCAGTGTTTTCTGATAAATCAGAACGTAAAATGACAATTCTGGCAAATGCTAATTAAATTTTAAAAATTTAGGCAATTATTTTTTTGTTCCTTTTTTATATAATCAGAGAGAAATTAAGAAGAGAGAACCCATTATGAGAATTGGTTATAATAACTCATTTGTTGTGAAAAAGCCTGTTGCTTTTAAAGGTGAATTTGAAGATGTTATGGCTATTTCAAAGACTAAAAATTCACCAAATGAAGTTGACATTGCAAGTCGCAAATTCTTTGGACCTGATAGAACAATTCATCCGACAGCTGAAAGATTTAATACTGTTAAAGAAATGCTTGATAAAAAGCAGATTAAAGGTGCTTGGTATGCATTGTTTGACGGAATTGTAGAAGTATGGGAACCAATTTTAAAAGCTGCTAAAAAATTTTAATTTGGTCCTATTAATTTATTAAAGCCTTTTGATATAAGTCCACCAATGGCAGAACCTATTCCCATTCCTAATAATGAATAGGCAGGTCCCTTTTTGGCCAATATTGCTCCTATAATTCCAATACCTGATATCATTGAAGTTACATACATAGCAGATTTTGTAGTTTGTTTAGAACCTGCTTTAACATTTTCTTTTATGCTATCTCTTTTAGTAAATGCTTTATATATTGCAGGTATTTCGAGAATAGACAAAGCAGCAACTCCCAATTTAGTCATTCTTAGTAATGATCGTCCCATAATCTTTCCTAATTTGGTTCCTGCAAACTTATAAGCTTTAACAAAATTATCATTTATGTCGGACCTTTTAGTTTTTATTGAATGTTCAATATCAGTCTTTAAAAATTCCATAATCTTTTGACCAAAAGTTGTGTCGTATAAGGTTTTATCCAAATTATAAATTTTCTCTCCCAATGGGTTTGTATTACGAGTTAAAGGCTCAAGAAAAGTTCCCCTAAAGAATGAAAATGCTGATTGATACCCTTTTTTATAATGTTCAGGGATTTCTCCAGTAGTTATCTGTTTCCAGCCATCTTGTAAATCTCGACCATCTTCAGGCAAGTTCATTACCATAAGTCCAATTAATCCTGCTGCTCTTGCATAGTTTCCATCTTCAACATTATCTGGTAATGAAGAAATTCTTCTTACTGGAACTACAGGACTAAGTGCAGATATTACAATCTGTCTAAAAGTAGTATTGCTTTTATGTTCAAACTGAGGTTGTTGTATTTGTGGAGTATTTAAGAAGGGTGCAAATATGTCTTTAGTTCTGTTTATATCCTGACTTAATTTTAAATCTAGTGTTGGTCTTGTGGATTCCATACGATTCACACAAGAACGACGCTCTAAATCGACAGGAATATTTTGTTTTCTCCTGTCTGATTGTTGATTATATTGCGGGTAAAGTTTGAAAATATTAACTTCCAATTTTTCACCTTCCACGCATGTTTAAGTAAAAGGAATTCCTTCCTCTATTTATATAAAAACAAACTTTATCAAAAACTTGCTAATTTAATAGCAAGTTTTTTAATTTTCTGCACATAATATGGCTTTAACTGTACTTATACAATTTTCTAGATTATTTCTAATTTCATATTCCCAAAATCTTAGTACAATCCATCCCTGAACTTGTAACTCATTAGTAACCTTATTATCTCTTTCTATATTCTTTTGAATTTTTTCTTGCCAATATTCTTTAGGGGGAACTCTACCTTTTACTTTCCAATCATAACCATGCCAAAAATCCCCATCTAAAAAGATTGCAAGTTTATGTTTGGTATAAACTACATCCGGGCTACCATAAATATTTTTATTATTTATCCTATAACCCCTTAATCCCTGACGATATAATTCTTTCCTGAAAATAATTTCTATTTTGGTATTTTTTGACCTAATACTTTTCATTATATTAGATCTCTTTTCTTTGGTTATAAAATCTGTCATTCTAAGGACTAGGCTCCATTACAATACCTGTAGAAACTTGACTTTCAATTTCCTCTTTAGCCTTTGTTGCAAGTGTTATAATCTTTTCACTTGTTTCGACGATTTTAAGTTTTCCTAGATTTTCCAAATGTCTTCTAGTTTCTTCTCTAATATATTTGCATTTACTTTCATTATGCTGGCTCTTTAACTCGTTTTCAGTTTTATGGGCATAATTATTTCTTAATTTGCTTAGGCAATTATTTCCATCACAATCGTTATAAAAACTAGATAAAACTTGGCCATACTCTGATTTTAATTCTCTTAAAATTTCACGTAACATATCCGCTCTACGTGCAGAATCGAAACAAATATAATTATTAGCTATATATTTTACTAACTCAGAATAGTCTTTTTCTTTAAGGATATTTATAATATTTTCTGTGTTTTGTTTTCTACTTGCCAAATTTTTTATTATAAGATCTTTTACAATTTTTTGGGTTTTGGGGGTAACATCAATTTTTGAGTATGCACTTAATAACTCTATAATTCTAGCATCTATTTCGCTTACCCTGTCCATTAGTAGTCCACGAACTCGTTTAGGCAATTCTTCTTTTTCGAGCAAGGAAATTAGAATTTTTTCAACCTTATCAAAAATATTATCCCTATGGCAAAAATAAATACCATCAGCAATATTTTTTTTATCTTGTGTTTCAAGATTAATTTTTAGGATTTCCTCTTGTAATTTTTCTGGTCCATCAGCAGAGTAAAAAACTATAGGTATGTGATAATGATGCAAAGTTTGACGAATATGTTTAATAATGTCATTACCATTTTCACCAGTAGCCATATTAAAGTCAACTAATACAATATCCAGTTCAATATCATTAATGGCAATTTTGAAGTCTTCATTATAAATTGTTTGGCTTCCTTCACTTACAACTATTTCAATGATTGTTAATTCTATACCACGTCTTCTAAAAAAACTTTCAAACTTTCTTTTATCCCCTCTTACATAAGAAGGTTCATCATCAATCCATAAAATTTTATAATCAGTCTTCATTTTTAAATTCCATCTTTAATGTAATACCTGGTTCTGATTCGTTATTATGAATAGATAGTTTAGTATTTAATTCTTCTGCAATTATTTTGCAATGATATAAACCTAAACCTGAACCATAAGTAGTTGTAATTCCTGATTTAAAAAATTCTTTATTATTTATTTTAGGAGTTAAGCTTTCTCCATCATTTTTGAAATCTATGCCCTTTTCATGACAAAATATTTTCAGTTTTTTTGCATTATGTTTATCTGCATTGTCTAAAATATTAACTATAAAGACTGCTATTTTACTGGGATTAAATACCGTATGCCTTTCAAGCTGCCTTTCATTGCTAAACTCAATTTTAATCCCCCATTTATTATTTTTTTTAGCGAATTCTTTAATATAATCCTCAATAAAAGAATATAAATCAGCTTCATAAGAAGCTTGTTTTATATTGAAATTTGCTTTCGGTGCCATGGTTGATGCTTGTTTTATTACAGAAATATCTAACACAGCTTTTTCAAAAGTTTCTATTAAATCTTTTTTGGATAAGTGGTTTTCATCTTCATAATAATCAGCAAGTGTAGCTTTAATATCTTTTTCAATTCCTCCTGATACCTGTTTGATAATATGTGTTATTAAAGCATCTAATGTTTTCTTTGGATCAGCTAACTCTTCTAAAAAATTACTTCTTCTTTTTTCTACTTCAAGTTCTTCTTCTGCTTTTTCCCTTTCAGCTTCAGCTTCAGCCTTAGCTGTTTCAGCTTTTTTCCTTTCTTCTTTTTCTTTTTCTTTTTCTTTTTCTGCTTTGCGCCTTTTTTCTTCCTCCTCATCAGCTTTTTGTTCAGCATGAGTTCTTTCTGCCTCTGCTTTGTGCCTTTTTTCTTCTTCCTCCGCAGCTTTTTGTTCAGCGAGAATTCTTTCTTCTTCTGCTTCTTTTAATTTTTTTTGCTGCTCATTAAATGCTTTAGCTATATCTTTTGTATTTTCTAATAACTCTGTAAGGCTACTATCATTTATTTTTGATTTTATTTCTTTATAAAATTTTTCATATGCTTCTATTTCTTTTTGTGCCAGCTTTTGCAGGTATTCAGAATTAATTCGGATACTAATAACATCTTCTTTCTTTATTCCAAGATATATTACAGAAGATAATACATTTAATATTTCCTCATCCCTGTCTTTAAATTGAATTTCTGTAGGATTTATTCCTTCGAATGATTCAGTCTTTTTTGCACCCGGAACTTTATCCCAATCCAAACCTTCAACAACAAATTTTTCAAGTTTTCTCATTGATTTACTGATAAATCCAGGTTGATTAATAATATTCAAGTCATAAATTTCTTTTAATTGGATAAATGCTTCATTTGTTACCAACCCTTCTCTAGCTGATACTTGGATAAATAAATCTTCACAATCTTCAACCGAAACATAACCAACTAATTCTCTTGTTCCAAGATAACGATTATACCCTTGTGCCTTCCTTTTATCTAAATCCAGCCAATCATCACCAGGTTCTCCATATGGAAATATCCTAAAACCATTTAAAAACATTAAGACAGAACCATAATCAAGATGTCTATATCCAGTTTTTTTTGTAAAAAAAGATTTTGAAGCTTGGTTAAGGTAATATAACTTAGATTTTATATTTTTTAACCTTGAATAAGGATTTTTTTCTATAACAGTAAAAATTTCATTGCCATCATGTCTCAGCGTTGTTTCTATAGTCTTTCCATCTTTTGGAATTGAGGACTCAATTGATGTTGTCCTAAACCCAAGTTCACTAAATATTTTATTCTCAACAAGGCCATCTATTTTTTCTTGATCCTTATTATTTAAATAATTAGTCTTAATATATACATCAAAATCACCAACAGACATTTGGTCAGTGGGACAAACAACAAATTTTTCTAATTCTTTTTTTAACTTGTCCAGCTTATTATATTCCCAAATATGCCTAAGGTCAGAAATTACAAGAACTGTTCCACTAGTGAAGGCTGCGCCAAAAACTTCCCTTAATTCATCCTTTGTTTTTGTAAAAACATTGATTTTTTTATCTGAAATCTTAATGTTTGGATCATCAACTTCATAATCTTCCCAATTTATTGAAAGGTGATAACCATTAGAATCCTTTGTAATTGTATAGAGATTTAATTTTTTACCTAACCTATCGCAAGAAAAACGTCCGACTCCTTTATTTCCAGCATATGCTTTGCCATCATCTTTTAATTTGTTTCTTTTTGAAGAGTAAGCAATATTAAGCCACTTAGTTTCTATATCTTCCAAAGACATACCTTTGCCAAAATCTCGAATTATTATTTGTGATACTTCGCCTTCTTTATACGCATTATTAAAAATAAGTTCAACTTTTCCAGAATTTGCATCTCTCGCATTTTTAATCAGTTCTATTAATGCAATATTGTCGTTATAAATTAAGCCTCGACCAACAATATCTTTTAATCGTGCATTAGCAATAAAATTTAATTCTAGGACATTTGATGACATTTTTATTTCTCCAAAGTTAAGTCTTTGATTACCAAACCTAAAACTTCAGCCATTAGTGGGGGGACAGCATTTCCAACTTGGCTATATCTTGGACATTCTTCTTTTCTCCTATGGCCACCAGTTGTGTACTTACCTTGAAATTCAAACCAATCAGGAAAAGATTGTATTCTTGCATTTTCTCTTACAGTTAATACTCTTGGTTCTGAATAATGCAAAGCATCATCAGGAAGAGTGGTAATAGTTGTAGCTAATTTATCTGGAGATAAGACGGTAAAACATTGTTTTTTCATACTAAATTTTTCTTTTAATTTTTTAGATAGGGCTTTACCCTTTTCCGCATGTTGGATAATATATTTAAATTTATCCAATGTATCTTCTTTATGATTTGGTAATCTAAGACTATTAGGAATAAACTTGTCATCTACATCCCTTCTCATTAATTTTAGATAAGGGTTTATTTTATCAGGCAATTGATAAGAAATTTGCTTAAAATTATTAGAATCAGGGCACTTAATTAGCTTCTTTCCTTTCATTTCCAAATCGGAAATGGCATCAGACAGTTTAACTATTTCACTTTTTAATCCATTATTTTTTTTGAATAAAGATGCTCTATTATTAACAATTTCAAAGAATGAATCGTCATCATAGCCTTCTAATTTTAATGAGTCTATAACATCATGCCTAATTGCTAACATAATGAATCTATGTCTTAATTGTGGAACTCCAAACATTGAAGCAGGTAAAACCTTTTTAAATACTTTATACTTACATCCATCTAAATTTTCTAACTTTGATATCACATATTCTGAATAAGCCTTTTTTTTATTTTTAAATGCAATTTGAAAACCTCTTACGTTTTCTAGCAAAAGGAATTTAGGTTTAACCATGTCAACAATCTTTATATATTCTTCAGTAAGTTTATTTCTTGGGTCGTTGGGGTTTCTTCGTCCAGCAAATGAAAATCCTTGACATGGGGGCCCGCCCGCGATTAAATCCACTTTTCCTTCAAGGTCTTTTAAATTATCTTTATAATTATTTAATAATTCTTCTGTTGTCATATTTTTACAGGGTAACCAAGATGGCCAATCAAAATTATTTTGTTTATCTTGATTTTTTAAATTATAAATAAGTGTACTAAATGCATCAGGTGTTTTTTCGATAGCAAAAACACCTTTGAAGCCAGCATTTATTAATCCTAAAGATAGCCCCCCGCAACCAGCAAAAAGGTCAATAAATGTCATATTTTCATTATTGTTCATTAAATATTTACCCGAACACGTGACGCAAGATAATAGTTGATCCAATAGGCACAATTGTACTCGAAACATAATACCATAATTAAACATAACTTGGAATAAACTTTTAATATAAATATAATTTATTAAGTGTGTATAATTAATAAGTTTGTCTACTTTCACATCAAAAACAAATTTTAAAAATGAAACATACTCAAAAAATTAGGGTTTAGCAATTTGCTAAACCCTTGATTTTATTGGTTGCGGGTAAAGTTTCAGAATATTAACTTCCAATTTTCACCTTCCACGCATGTTGAATTAAGAGGAATTCTTTCCTCTATTTATATAAAAACAACATATCTTATAAAGTTGCTAAAAATCTGTAAATTTTAATTTTAAATTATAATTCATGATAAAATCAGCTTGTAATTGAGTGGAATAATTTGGATTGTATGGAAAAGCTAGGTATTTTAAAAAAGGTTGATTTGAGAAAAGCTTGGAATCATGAAGCTTATGATTTTACTAATTGGCTTGCTAAAGAAGATAATCTTACTTTATTAAGTGATGAAATTGGAATTAACATAGATTTCAATGAGACAAAAACGGAAGCAAATGTTGGCAAATTTAATGTTGATATTCTTGCGAAAGAAGAAAATACAGGACGCACAATTGTAATAGAAAACCAACTTGAAACCACAAATCATGATCATTTAGGTAAAATAATAACTTATGCATCTGGATATGATGCTGAAATTGTTATATGGATTGTAAAAGATATTAGGGATGAGCATAAACAAGCAATTGACTGGCTAAATGAGCACACCGATGAAAAAATCAATTTTTTTGCTATTAAAATGGAACTATGGCAAATTGGTAATTCTCCTTTTGCTCCTAAATTTCAGGTTATTTGCAAACCTAATGATTGGGCAAAAATAATTAAAAAAACAGGTTCAGAAGGAAAAATTACAGAGACTAAATTGCTGCAACTTGAGTATTGGACAGCTTTTAAAGATTTTTATCAAAATATAAATTCTAAACTTAAAACCCATTCTCCAAAGCCTAAACATTGGTTAAACGTATCAATTGGTTGTTCTGACGCACATATTAGTTTAAGTATCAATACTATAGAAAATATATTATCCTGTGAAATTTGGATACCTGATAACAAGGAATTATACTTCAAACTGGAAGGGCTAAAGACGGATATTGAAAATGAATTATCTGAAAAACTCGATTGGCAACCTTTAGAAACCAAAAAAGCTAGTAGAATAAGAGTTGTTAAAGAATTTTACTTGAACAATCCTAATGAATGGCAAGATTCATTTATTTGGCTTGAAGAAAAGGCAAATAAATTTAAAAAAGTATTTTATAAGCATATACAAGAAATAAAAGATTAATTTTGACAAAATAAGGGGGGTTAGGAATGTCGAATAAGACAGAAGCACATGCCAGAATAAAAATTAACAATATGCTACCAATGCTGGATGGCGTTTAATTGATGATGAAACCGGCAGGGCCAACGTTGATTTAGAATATATAACAAAAAAAAAGGAAGACAGATTTAAAACAGGCCTTTTAGATTACTTATTGCATGATAGTAATGACTTTCCCTTATGAGTTTTAGAAGCAAAAAGAAATGATATTAACCCTCTTGTCGCTAAAAAACAAGCCAAGGATGGAAAGCTCTTCGATTTTGGGAACATAATATAGAAAAAGATATGACTGATTGTATTAAGAAAGTCAAAAAGTAGCTTGCTAGTAGCTAAAGTATAAAAATCTATTCTTGTTTTAGACAGACTTCAATATGTTTAAAAACATCATCTTTTACTCTTGCCATCTTTGCAAAATCCCATAATGAATTAGCAAAATCATTAAGAGTGAGTTCTGGATTGACTATTTTTACCATTTTCACCAAACTCATAATATCAATGAATGTTATAGAAATACCTCTCTTGCCCCATTCATCTTCAATATTTTCAAGATTATCATCAATAATAGCCGCATTTGGACCCAAAATGAATATAAGATTGTAATGACTCGAAGTTATAATCTTTCTAACTGCGTGGTCTACATCTTGTCGTATAAATAATTTATCCTTTACCTCAGCAGACCAAATAAGCTTTTCAGATGCATAAGCATCTATATCTGAAACCTCTTTTGAGGAGGCACCGCATTGATTAACTGGATGAACTTTTACTTTAAAATTATTGTAATTATTTTGACCAATCCAATATAATGCAGCGCCCGTAATTAATGCACAGGTTTCTCCCTCATAAGAATGGCTTATAAAACTTCTTGAAAATTTAAATATCTCATTAGTCTCAGATTTATCAGTTCTTTGAGAAAGGATTTCACTTATATCTGTACCATTTCTTTGAAAAATAAAATAAATGGCATCTCTAAGCGCATCATTTACATCATCTTGGATATTTATACTCTTTAATATATGTATTACTTGAGAAAGGGTTTGCTGATCTTTGCCTTTACGTACAGCATTTCCTAGAGAAAGTTCCTTGAAACGTGCTGGTTTGTTAAGGAAAGGTTCGTTTGATCCACCTAATTTTTCATTTAATACTTTATTTTTAATAACTACTTTATGACAAAGAGATCTTGCGTCATAAGCACCTTCTAGCTCAGAGCCTGCTTGCAAAGCAAGTGGGTTAATTGACAGATTAGTTGTCTTGGCTAATAAGGCATTAAGTAATATATATCGATAAGTTAGGTGACTACCCAACATAACATCTTTGATTAAGTCTTTATCTTTACTTTTTGGAACCCAACAACTCTCTTTTACAAATGATACTTCTTTTTGAAGAATATCATTTGCATCTTCCAGATTCACTGTAGCTTTCATAGATTTTTTTCCATATTTCAGAAGGCAGATTTTGGCTTCTTTCTGCTATAATTTGTAGCCAGTCAAGAAATTCTAAAATATCTAATCTACGCTCAAATCTTTCAATTTTAGAAATGTCCGGTTGGCTCATATGTAAAGCCTCTGCTAATTCTAACTGCGTAATTTCAGCACGTTTACGTAATTGAATCAAAGATTCAATTAAATTTTGATAGCGAGGATCATGTAAAGATGACGTTCTTCTGGTATTATTCATAATATCTATATTGACATGGCATATTAAATATGCCAAAATCGCATATATAGGTAAAAGGAGTACAGTGAGTGGTAAAGTCTTATAAAGCAGTATCATTATTTTCTGGAGCTGGAGGGATGGATGTTGGTTTTGCAAAAGCTGGCTTTGAAATTTTCTGGGCTAATGATTTTAATAAAGATGCTTGCAAAACATATGAAATGAATTTTGGACCACATATAGTATGTGACGATATAAATAATAATCTTGATAAATTATCTTCTTTTTCTAATATTGACGTTGTTTTTGGAGGACCTCCCTGTCAAGGATTTTCTGTTGCAGGAAAAATGGACCCAAACGATGAGAGAAGTAAACTTGTATGGAGTTTTCTTACAGCTATTGAAATTATCAGACCCAGAATATTTGTAATGGAAAATGTTAAATCGCTAGCTACACTTTCTCAATTTGAGAAAATTAGAGAAAATCTAATAACAAAAGCAATTACGTTAGGTTATTCTGTTGATTTAGTAGTTCTAAATGCTAAAGATTACGGAGTGCCTCAATCTCGAGAAAGAATGTTTTTAGTAGGTATATATAAATTTCAAGAAGGAATAGACTTTTATAAAACAGTGCAAAAATATAAAGATAGTTGTAAAGCAGTTAGAGATGTCATCTTGCCTTTAGGACGAGCAGGTACGGCTAATAACAAGCGAATCTGCAATGCAAAAATAACCATAGCTGCAAAACCTGTTTTACGCAGGTCTCCATATGCTGGGATGCTATTTAATGGACAAGGAAGACCAACAAATCCTGACTTACCTGCTTGTACATTGCATGCAAGTATGGGGGGAAATAGAACTCCTATAATTGATGAAAATCATCTTTTTGATAATGCACCAAGCTGGGTGGAACAATATCATGCACATTTAATGAATGGTGGCAAACCATATCCTATGAACGCTGCCCCTGATTTTCTAAGACGACTTACAATAGATGAAGCATTGTTATTACAAACATTTCCGGTAGATTATCAATTCTATGGTAGTCAAAGTAGCATTTATCGGCAAATTGGCAATGCTGTTCCTTGTAAACTTGCAGAAGTCGTAGCAAAATCCGTTATTGATTTACTTGAGAATAGAATTGATATAGATAAAACTTCGAGTAGCCAACTAACCTTATGTATTTAACACAATTTATATTTTGTTAATCTCATAATAATAACCACAAATGGTATTTATATATATCTTTGAGGTTATTTTACTCTGTAATTAGCGTAACAAGATTAGTATAATAGGTTTAAGTTCAAGTAGGTTGGGTAAAATTTACTCAATAAATACATTTATTAAGTTTATAAGATTGGTCAATTTGTCCAAGTTTAAATTAAACACAAATTTTAGAAATGGAACATACTTGGAACATACTCAAAAAATTAGGGTTTAGCAATTTGCTAAACCCTTGATTTTATTGGTTGCGGGGACAGGATTTGAACCTGCGACCTTTGGGTTATGAGTCTAAAAACGGCTACTGAGGTCTGTTTTGACCTAGTTTGATGTTTTTGGTTTAAATCCTGTATTTATAAGATTTTTGGTTGTTTGTTTAAAAATCTCTTTTTGATGTTATTTGATGAGTTTTGAAATAAAAGTGAAACAATCTTGAAACAATTTAATTACTTCAAAGCCTCATAGATTCTATATAAAAGTTCGACGTCTACAGTATCATTTTTAAGACCATTTATCAATTCTTTTTTCAAAGTTTCTTTATCTTGGAGGTGTTCATAATCAAATAGCTCCTGAGGCTCAATATCAAGAGCATTTAAGATATTTGTTAGGGTTTCAAGTTTAACAAAATTCTTTCCACATTCAATTTTGCTTACATTTCTTTCACCAACACCGATTATTTCAGCTAACTGCTCTTGGGTTAGCCCTTTTTTAATGCGCAATTCCTTAAGTCTTTTACCAAATAAAATCTTTATATCATTACTTTTCATATTGTTTCCTCAAACAATTATTCTAGGGAGGATATAAATAGAAAAGAATGATGTATAAAACTCTTTAATATTTGCAAAAGAGTTTTATACATCATATAATAGGGTTTGTTAATTCGGGGAATTTAAAATAGCAGGTTTTTAAAGGTTAATTAAGATATACCCAAAAATGTCATATCGGAGTGTTATTCTAATAAATAAAATTTTTAAAAAAAGAGTAAAAGATGTTTAAAGATTTATCCAAAAGACAAAGAGGTTTATCTGAATCTTTTTTACAGGAATTGGAAAATGGCATATTGACTCCATTACTTGATAGAGTTAAGCAAGATCAGACACTTTGCCTTGATATTAGGGATAATTATATAAATGTTTACTATAGGGGTGGAAGCTTATTAAATTTAAGAGAGTCTGCAAGACATATCTTTGATGCATACTTTGATACAAACTATTTCATAACAAAAGAGAGAGATTTTATTTCAAACTTTCCCAAAAAAATTATAAAAGTAGAACATACTCTTTATTGGCTAGACAATGCTTTCCCTGTATTAAAAAATGAAATTGACTTATGGTTTGGAAGAAATACCAGAAATGAAAGAGAATTTCAACAAGACTTAGCAAGATATAATAACGCAGAGAATATAGCGACAGGCACAGACTATTTTATATGTGATATTGAATATGCAAACACTGAAAATAAAAGCAAATTTGATATGATTGCTGTCAAATGGGATTCAACAGCATCCGCAAGAAAAAATAACAGGAATCTCAAATTAGCATTTATTGAAGTAAAAAATGGTGATAAAGCATTAGATGGTGATTCTGGAATTATTAAACACATTCAGGATATGGAAAATTTCTTATCATGTCCTAAAAATCTCGAAGAAACAAAAGATGAAATGAAAATTATTTTTAATCAAAAAATAAAATTAGGATTAATAATGAATCA
>Ga0209340_1001156_pt1 | contig 20815 bp, 16 predicted proteins | sample EPASupsiteSAE323_FD_187266 | JGI IMG/M metagenome (GOLD analysis project Ga0209340, IMG submission 187266) | Bioremediated contaminated groundwater from EPA Superfund site, New Mexico - Sample SAE3-23 (SPAdes) (version 2) | ecosystem: Environmental > Aquatic > Deep subsurface > Groundwater >... | reverse complement strand
CTTTAGAATTCCGCCAATTGACCATAAAGCTTCCTGACTTAATTGATATGGTTTTGATTCATCGAGGAATGCATTCTTACCGTCTTTACTTAAAGACATATTAATATGCATACCGGATCCGTTAATACCAAAAATTGGCTTGGCCATAAATGTTGCATGCAAACCATGCTGTGCTGCTATAGCCTTAACAGCTACTTTAAATGTAACAACATTATCAGCAGTAGTAAGAGCATCAGCATATTTAAAGTCAATTTCGTGCTGACCTTTTGCTACTTCATGGTGGCTTGCTTCAATTTCAAATCCCATTTGGTGTAAGGTCTTGACAATATCAGCTCGTACGTCTTCTCCCAAGTCTTCAGGGCCTACATCATAATAGCCTGCAAGATCATGGGTTTCAGTTGTTGCAGCGCCATTTTCATCTCTCTTAAAGAGAAAAAATTCGGCTTCAGGACCTGCATTTAAGGAATAACCCAATTTAGCAGCTTCTGCGATTACTCTTTTGAGATTATTTCTTGGACAACCTTCAAAGGGTGTTCCGTCCGGATTATAAATATCGCATATTAGTCTTGCCACTTTACCGCCGTTTTCCTTACTTCTCCAAGGAAGAACGGCAAAGGTATTTTTATCAGGATAAAAATACATATCAGAAGTTTCAATATTTCTAAAACCTTTGATAGATGATCCATCAAGCATGATTTCATTGTTTAAAATTCTTTCAATTTGTGTTGAAGGAATGGCCATATTTTTAACCTGACCATTGATATCAACAAATTGTAATCTAATGAATTCAACGTTTTCACTCTTGATAATTTTTACGATCTCTTCGTTTGTAAAACTTTTCTTACCGTCTAACACGTTACTTGCTGTCATAAAACTTGCCTCCTTTAATTTTGAATAAAAATTTATACATTTATAGCTTTGAAATTATGTCAATATTGAATTTGATTTCTGATTTTCGAAAACGATTTATAAATTTCTAATTATTTTAAATGAATTTTATCCAAAATGTCAATTTTATTTTAAATTTTGACTTAAAAATTAACAATTTTAAACTTAAAAAAATTTCTAATTATTAAGTTTTATTAATTTTTTTTTATTTTACAAATTAATATCAGGTAATGTTAATAACAAGCAATATTTTCACCAGTAATTAATAGAAATAGTAAAAGAATATTAATCATGCTAACATTTAGGGGTAAGAAAAATTATCTCCTATATTTAATATGCGTGAAATATTTCAAGATTTAATCAATAAAATTACATTAAAATCCTATCTTTTTTCCCAAATACAAAAGAAAATTAATTCAAACAGGGTTTTATATCTTACAGGGCTATCATATCCTGCAAGAAGTATGTTTATTTCATATTTAATTAATTCTATAAATAGGCCAATCCTTATAATAGCACCTGATATCACTACTTCTTTGAGATATAGCAATGATATTCAGTATTTAACTGAAAGTGAAATTCCTTATTTTCCCACGCAGGAATCTTCTCCTTATGAACTTGTATATTCAAATTCTGCTGTTTTAAAAGAGCAAGCATACTTATTAAACTCTTTTAACTCTGGAAATGTGAATTGCATGATTATGGCAGCCAAAAACTTACTAAATACATATACTTCAAAGGCTACTATCGAAAAATATTCTGTGAATCTTGTAAAAGGCGAAAGTGCAGATCCTTCAGAAGTTATACAAAATCTTGTCGATCTTGGTTATCGAAGGAATAATGTTGTACTTGATCCTGGTGATTTCAGTTTGAAAGGTGATATACTGGATATTTATCCAATATCTGAAGATCCTGTCAGAATAGAATTTTTTGCAGATGAGATAGAAAATATAAGAATTTTTGATATAAATACGCAGCGATCCATCCGTCATATTCAGAATATGAGGATTAAACCCAGGTATAAAACAGTTATTAAAGAAGAATCCAAACAGAAATTTGTAGATAAAATATTGGATTTCAAAAAAATTCAGGAAAAAAATATATCTGATAGCAGTCAGGAAACATTAAACGTTACTGTTGATAATTTAATGGCGACCTTGGAAAGTGAAACATATTTTGAAGGTGTTGAATATTTTGCGCCTATGGTTGATGAAAAACAGGATGATATATTTGATTATTTGCCTGCTAACACTCTTATAATATTTCATGAATCAATCGAAACAGATCATAAATTAAACATTCAAGATGATAAATATAAAAATGAATATGAAAATAATCTAAATAAAGGCTTGTCTCTGATGCTGCCATCTTTGCTGCACAGGGATTCAAATTATATACGTACAAAACTCAATAAATATTCTGCATTAAATTTAGACAGTTTTATACAGGAAGAAGAATATCCTTTTGAAACAATAGAATGCACATTTGTCCCGAAGTTTCTTGCTAATCTCGATCAGGCAGCCAGTTATATATCAGAATTAAGAAGTGATAATTACAATACATTTATTATTACAGAATATCCGCAAAGGCTTGAATCTATACTATCGGAATGGGATTGTTCTTCCGTAAATATTGACTCAGATTCCACTATTGATATTGATAAATTAATAAATTCAAAAGAAATAATTATTTCAAGACAGGGATTTTCTGAAGGTTTCATTCTACCTCATTTAAAATTGGCAGTAATAACAGATACAGAGCTTTTTAACAGAAAAATAAAAAAACCAACAATCAGCAAAACAACTTCAAAAAAAGAGTCTATAGATTTTCTGGTATCGCTGAACGATCTGCATGAAGGTGATTATGTTGTACATGCGAATCACGGCATCGGTAAATTTATTGGAATCAGCAAACAAAATATTGACGGACAGGAAAAAGATTATCTGACCATAGAATATGCAAAAAATGATAAGCTTCATATGCCGGCAGAGCAAATAAACCTGCTTTCAAGGTACAGAGGAGCAGGAACTCCGCCAAAATTAACCAGAATGGGCGGTGTTGAATGGACAGGAGTTAAATCTAAAGTCAAAAAATCAATAACTAACATTGCTCAGGATTTATTAAACCTGTATGCTCAAAGGGCAAAAACCGAAGGATTTATATATGAATCTGATAGTCCATGGCAGCTTGAGATGGAAGACGCTTTTTCCTATACGGAAACTCCGGATCAATTACAATCTATTGAAGAAACAAAAGCTGATATGGAATCATCAAAACCAATGGATAGGCTTATCTGCGGGGATGTTGGATTTGGAAAAACAGAAGTTGCAATAAGGGCAGCTTTTAAAGCAATATTATCCGGTAAACAGGTTGCTTTGCTTGTTCCAACAACAATTCTTGCACAACAGCATTATCAGACATTTTCTGACAGATTTAAGCCATATCCTGTTAGGATAGGGCTCTTATCAAGATTTAGAACTCCAAAACAGCAAAAAGAAACCATAAAAAATATATTAACAGGGGAATGTGATTTAATAATAGGAACTCACAGGATTCTTCAAAAAGATATAAAATTTAAAAATCCGGGATTGCTTATTATAGATGAAGAACATAAATTTGGTGTAGCTCATAAGGAAAAATTAAAGATGCTCAGGGCTCAAATTGATGTATTAACTCTTTCTGCCACGCCAATTCCAAGAACTCTTTATATGTCCTTATCAGGTGTAAGAGATATGAGCCTGATCAATACACCGCCTGTAAACCGTGCACCGATAAAAACTTATGTGGGATCATTCAATCCTTCTCTTGTCAGGACAACAATTAAACACGAAATGGAAAGAGAAGGACAGGTTTATTTTGTTCATAACAGAGTCCAGTCAATATATAAAACAGCAAAAGATTTGCAGGATCTTATTCCTGAAGCAAGAATAGCTATTGCTCATGGACAAATGAATGAAAAAGAACTTGAAAAAATTATGTATGAATTTTCTGCTTATCAACATGATGTTCTGGTGTGCACAGCAATTATTGAATCAGGACTCGATATTCCTAATGTAAACACAATTATTATAGATGATGCAGACAGATTTGGACTTGCTCAGCTATACCAGTTAAGGGGCAGAGTTGGGAGAACAGAAACTCAGGCATATGCATACTGTTTATACCGTCCGAATAAGTTATTGACTGAGGAGGCTAAAGATCGATTAAAAGCAATTAAGGATTTCAATATACTTGGAAGTGGTTATCAGATAGCTCTCAGAGATCTGGAAATCAGGGGTGTCGGAAATATACTTGGAGCAGAACAGCATGGTCAAATGCTTGCTGTAGGCTTTGATATGTACTGCAATTTATTAGATGAAGCTATGCAGGAACTTCAGGGAATTAAAACTCAAAAAATCGAACCTCCGATCGTAGATATTAATATTACAGCCTATATCCCTGATGAGTGGGTTGGCGATAAAGAACAAAAAATGCTTGAGTATAAAAGGCTTGCTGATGTACAGAGTATTGAAGAATTAATATTAATTGAAGATGAATGGCAAGACAGATTTGGCAGTATACCTGACGTTGTACAAAGATTGTTTAAGATTATTAAGATAAGATTAACTGCAACTGATATAGGAATAAATATGGTTAGAGAGGCAGAAGGTTGTATACGTATATCTACAGACTATGATATGATTGAGTGGAAAAAATATCAATCAAAGTTATCAAAAGATATTGCACGACGAATACGTTGGACAAATGCCCCAATATCTTTTAACTCAGGTGTATCAATATTAATTTTAAATAATTCTGGACTTTTACCTGAGGAACAGTTAAATATATTAGAAGAATTGTTTTATAATATATCTATGATTAAAAATGATTAAAATTGTAATGTTATATAAGATAGGAGATTAGTATGAAAAAATTTACATTGTTTGTTCTGACTATGTCAATGGCTTTAATAGCAGGATGTTCAAAGATTCCTTTTCAACAACTGGATACCAGTAAACCTATTATTAAGGTAAATTCTGCAGTTATTACACAAAAAATGTATGACAAGGCTTTTGAAACCGGTATAAATAATTCGCCTTTAGCCGGAAAAAAAATGGATATTAAAGATCCCCAAAATAAATTTATATATTTAATCTGCAAAGACAGAGCTGTTAATGATTTGATTATCAGAGAACTCATTAATCAGGAATCTCAAAAACGTAAAATTTCAGTCAATGATAAAGATGTGAATAAAACTATTGATGAAATAGCTCAAAAATTGGGCGGTAAAGATAAGTTAGAAGCTTCATTAGCTTCAAATCATGTTAAAAAGGAAGATCTGGTCAGTAATATTAAAATGGATCTTACTGTAAGAAAATTAATTGAAAGTGTTGCAGGTAATATAGTTATCAGCGATAAAGAATCAAAAGATTTTTATGAAAAGAATAAAGCTTCAAAATTTACAAATCCCGATATTGTCAGAGCAAGCCATATTTTAATAAGCACTGATGGAAATGATGCTAAAAAAGCTAAGGCGAAAGCAGAAAAAATTCTGGCAAGTGTTAAAACAAATCCTGCAAATTTTGAAGAAATTGCAAAAAAGAGTTCTGAAGATCCGACAACTGCACCAAAAGGCGGTGACCTTGGATTCTTCGGTAGAAAAGATATGGTTCCTGCATTTTCCAAGGTTGCATTTACTATAACACCTGGAACAATAAGCGGTATTGTTCAAACCCAATTTGGCTTCCATATTATTAAAGTTACGGACCGCAAAAAAGCAGGCGTTGTTCCATTTGCTGAAGTAAAAAATGATATTGGCAAATTTCTTGCAGAAGGCAAAAAAATGAAAGTTATGCGCGAGTTAATTGAAGGTGCAAAAAATTCAGCAAAAATTGTATACATGGACCCTCAATATGATACAAATAAAATTTCACAAGAAATTAAAGGGATGTTAAAAAATAAAAAAATGGGATTGATGGGTATGCCTCCAGCAGCGGTAAAATAGGTAAATAACTGTGTACAATAAGGAATCTTTATTTAATATAATTGATAAATATAATCAATTTAGTATTCTGATTATTGGAGATATTATACTTGACGAGTATATCTGGGGAAATGCAACACGTCTTTCCCCGGAAGCTCCGGTTCCAATTCTTGAAGTAAAGGAACGCAGTTATATTCTTGGCGGTGCAGCAAACGTTGCAAGTAATATTGCAGCACTTAAAGGTAAGGCCATTCTTTGCGGTATTGTTGGAGACGACATCTATAGTAAAGAAATTACAGATATATTAAACAAAACAGGAGTTGACAGTTCTTGTCTTATTTCAGATATAAAACGTCCAACTACTGTTAAAACAAGATTAATTGCGCATAATCATCAACAGCTGGCAAGAGTGGACAGGGAACAAAGAACCCCTATTGACAATGTAATTGAAGAAAGAATTGCAACTAATGTTTTGAAAAAGATTGATTCTGTCGATTTAGTTATTCTTTCTGATTATGCAAAGGGCGTATTAACTCACTCTTTGTGCCAAAATATTATTCAAATATCGCAAAATTATAAAAAGCCTGTTTTTGTTGATCCAAAGGGGTTAGATTTTACAAAATATGCAGGAGCAACGCTTATCACTCCAAACAGGCATGAAGCAGAAACTGCAACGAAATCTCCTGCAGGTACTTCGCCTGAAAAACTTGCAAATGCTCTTTATGATACTCTTAATATTGAAAATATCCTTATAACTCTCGGTGAAGACGGTATCTTGCTTTACAACAAAGGTGGTGAAGTCACAAAAATTCCTGCTGTAACATCTGAAGTATATGATGTTACAGGTGCAGGCGACTCACTGCTTTCAGCATTGGCTCTCAGTATACCGGCATCAGATAAAAACCTTGAAGCATCAATTGCTCTAGGGAATTATTCAGCAGGAGTTGCTGTTAGAAAAATTGGAACAACAACGGTTAATCCTGAAGAATTAAAAAATATCATCAAGCATGATTTATTGGAAAAACCAAAAGCTTTAGTCAGGCATGAAAGAGCTTTTATATAAAAAAGGATTATATAGTGGGTCAAGTAGTCAAAATTAACGAACTTCTAGACATAATAAAAGAATTGAAAAGTGAAAATAAAGTAGTTGTGACAACAAATGGCTGCTTTGATATTTTGCATGTGGGGCATGTTCGGTATTTAAATCAGGCAAAAGCGCTTGGTGATATTCTTGTTGTTTGCTTGAATACTGATAAATCAGTTAAAAAACTTAAGGGTGATTCAAGGCCAATTAATTCTGAAAATGATAGAGCGGAAGTTCTGGCAGGATTGAGTTCAGTTGACTACGTAATATTATTTGATGAAGAAACACCTTCAGACTTGCTGGGTAAAATTAAACCTGATATTCATGTAAAGGGTGGAGATTATAATGTAGATACTTTGCCTGAATCAAAAGTAATACAGCAGGCCGGCGGTAAGATAATATTTCTTCCTTTTGTAGAAGGTAAATCTACTACGGGAATTATTAATAAAATAAATTCATAAAAAACAGTGCAATTAACTTACTGTTTTTTATGAATTTATCTAATAATATTTATCAATATAAATGTAAATAATATTTAATATAGTAAATTAAATTGGCAATTTTTTGCATGTAATTGACTTTATTAAAATATGAAACTTTTAATTAAAAATTTTTTTATTGGAAAATAAAGGAGGAAGATTATGACAGAAATTTCAAGACTTCAAGCTACACAACCATTAAGCAGTCAGCCCTTAACAGAACAACCTGAGCCGAAAGTCTCTTTTAAAGGTGAACCGGATAGTTTTGAAAAATCATCATCAAATAAGGATGTTGCAGTGGCGGCTGGAGCAGGCGCGGCTTCAGGTGCATTTGGTGTAAAAGCTATATATAACAAATTAGGTGAGGTTTTAGGGCATTTGGTAATTGATATCGATCCTAGTTTATCAAATGAAGAAAAAAAACAAGCTCATAATGTAATAAAAGAAACAAGTAAAAATCAAGGAAAACAGTATAAAGAAGAATTAAAAGCTGCAAAAGAAAGTGCAAAAACATTAAAAGCTGAATCAAAAAAAGCAGAAAAAGAATTGAGGGCTGCCACTGAAGAGGCTAAACCAGCCCTTCAGGAAGCTGCGGAAAAAGCTAAAGCTGCAGCAGAAAAAGCAGCTGAAGATCTTAAAGCAATGGCAGTTAAGATTCCCGCAAAATATCGTGTACTTACAGCTTTAGCAGGAGCGGCAGTGATTGGCGGCATTTATGCAATGGGCAAATTACTTTTTGGATCAAAAAATACAAATTCATAAGAATAATTTAAACTTCAATATTAAACATAAAAGACAGATTGATAAATATTCAGTCTGTCTTTTTGTTATTATCAATGAATATTTGAAACAAATGTAAATTTTTTTTAATATTTTTTGATTAAAGCGCAACAAAATTTTATTATAGACTTTAATCAGTTAGAACATTAAAAAATTGTTTTATTAAATTGTTTCATTATAGAGATAGGAGAAAACAATGACTACCATATCAAGTTTACAGATTTCACAACCTTTAACTTCCCAGCCAATAACAACAGAACAGCCTCAACAACCTGTTTCTTTTAAAGGTGATTATGATTGCTATGCAAAATCATCTAAAGCAGATGTTGCAGCAGTAACAGTAGTTGGCGTAGCATTTGGTGCTCTTGCAACAAGACCTCTTATGAACATGTTTGATCATCTAAAGATTACTTTTAACAGTTTCAAGCTTCCTAAAGATGTAAGAAAACAGACAACAAAACAATCACATGAAGCTTTAAGCCAATTTGTCAAAACAGAAAAAGCTGCAGTAAAAGAAATGAAAGCTTATATAAATGAACTTAAAAAAGAAGCTAAAGAAGCAGCTAAAGATTTAAAAGCTGATAAACATGATCCATTTCTTCAATCTGTTGCTAAAGAAGCTAAAGAAAATGTAAAAGCTGAAAAAGCAGCACTTAAAGAAATAACAAAACTTCCTCTAAAATACCGTGCAGTAGCAGCTGCAGCAAGCGCTGCTGTTGTTGGCTGTACATATGCAATCGCTAAAGCATTAACCGGAGATAAATGCTCAGAATAAGACTAATTTAATTACTACATAATATAAAAGATAGCCCAATAAAATAAGCGGGCTATCTTTTTATGATTAAGATTATTTTAGAAGGGAAAAGGTCGTATAATTTGGCAATAGTCATCAACTATTAAAGCCAATAGTCTATATTAAAGTATTATGATAATTTAATACAGATTACAAAAAAATTTGCAGATTGGATGATATACCTGTGAGTATAATTTATCCAATTATATCAAGTTTTTTACCGGAATCTAGCTTTGTTTTATTATCAATCCTGTTTTGTTTTGCCTGAGCTTTTTCAAACATAATATCTGCATGGCTTGCAACTTTATAATCCTGACTTGAAGGACTTGCAGGGGCAAGGGCAGCTTTTTTTATTGCTTGAGCTCTTATCATTGTTTCTCGGGGAGTTTGTCCTTCGGATGTATTAATTGGAACAGACCCTGCAACAGCATAAGCTTGTCCATTAGAACCGAATGCATATGTATATCTTGCTCCACCTGCGGCTAAACTGCCTGCCGCTTGTAAATGAGCAGCTTCGTGATTCCTAACTTCCTTATCAATTTCTTTAAGCTGTTTTACATCATCTTTGTCTGCATTAGATGAAGAGTTAGCGGTTTTATTTGTTGTCGATGAGCTAAAAGCTTGTTTTGTTCCAAAAGATAACCTGTTTCCAATAATCATACCCACTTCCTTTTTTGTTATTATAGCATTTAATCGTGCCTTTTTGGGGTTTTTTAATAAATATATACACAAATTTTAGTTCATACGGAATTTATATAAACCTATTTGAACAAAATGGTCATAATTATTTTATTTATTACAAATCAGTTGGATGGACAATTTAATCTAAAACTACTGAGTTAAAATTATGTCTTAATTTTTCAATATTAAGGGAGAAATAGAAATGGCTGTTATTAGCGGAACACCTAACAATGATTTTTTAAACGGTACAAAACAGTGCTGATTCAATTTTATTACAGAATGAGTACGAAATGGACGAAGGAATCCAGCATCTGTATTTTGCAGACGGTACAGTAATTGACCTTAAACATCCTTAACTTAAACTACTTAAAGAATTAATAAAGTCTGTATCTAAGCCTGAATCAGCAAGGTTTAATATATGTGTTTGAGACTGCAGTGAGTCATCAATATTATAATAATCAACTATAGAACCATCATCAAACATATAATATTCAATTTGTCCTGAACTAAAATGATTGTATACAATAATCTGATCACTTGATGAAGCATTGAAATTTATAATTAAATTATTCCCATCTTTGGAAAATATAAGATTGTCATAAGTAATTCCGGCACCAAACTTAATCGTGTCATTAATACCGCTTGAATCCTGAATAAAATCTACTCCATCTCCTTTATTTATTAAGTATGAATCATCTCCTGATTCTCCGGCAAGAAAATCATTGCCTGTATTTGCAGTTAAAACATCGCTTCCATCCCCTCCATAGATAATATCGTTATCGTTAAATGTACTTATGGTGTCATCATTACTGCCACCCAAAGAAATCAGACTATCTATATCTGAAGGGAGTGTAAAAGTATAAGTATCATCGTGAGAAATATTGCTTTTTAAAATTTCAATGGCTTTATGAAAGGCTGAAGTTATTTCCTGATCTGAAAATTGAGTAAAAACACTGTTGAATGTATGCAGTAAATTTGTATTATTAGGTATTTCTCCATTATTAATTTTGTCATATTGCCATAAAGCTAAAGATTCTTTAAAACTCCAGTCAGTCAATGAGAAATAATTTTTCAGATTATTTAATACATCAGTTTTCAAAATATTCTGGTGTGATTCAATTGGATCATCAACCGGGAAGATTGGAGGTAAATAGTAAGTTGTTCCAATATGATCAAAGATATTTCCTATTGGATCATTCATAACGGCAAAATTAGTTATCAGGTTATTTGTGGTAGCAAAATTTACCTGATCAGATGTAATATTGACCTCATTTAATATAGTTTCAGAGTTTATCCCTAAAGCATTGAATGTGTATGTTTCTGTACCATATTTTGTTCCAATTATTTGAGCAAGAGCTCCACCCAGAGAAAATCCTGTAATGGACAAGCTATATCCGGTAGAAATACTGTTCAGAACATTTTGATAAAAAGTATCTGCATCATTTAGCTGGACTGTTGGAATATGACCGGATAAAATTTCACTGACACTGTTTAAATCTTCTTCATTATCAGAAGATCCCTTAAAAACAATTATTATCTCTTTTGTTTCATCATTCTTAAGCGCAAAACCGTCAAAACCTGATTCAGAAGAGCTATAAGATAAATAACTTGAAAAATCTTGGTATAAAGAGGAAATATTGTGAGTATACGCACATAAATCAGCATATTTTATAATTTCAGCATTAATTGGATAAAAATCAGTCATAAAAGATACGCCTCAAAGCAGTAACCCCTGAGTTAAAATATTTGTTGCAAAGTAATTTTTATATAATCTTTATTCATAACTTTAATAGGTAATCAGGGCATGATTATCGGCTATATTTTCTATTTTGCTGTTTCTTTTTAGAGTTATTGAAGAAGATAAATAATTTATTAAAATATAAAAAATTAGCACCACAGAGCCATTAATTTCATATATAAAATGCCGATTAAATAATTATCGTTATAAAAGATATTGATTTAATTTTTTACTGAAAGGAGTGGTTAAATGACAAATACTAACTCAATTAATTCTTTTAGTTCAAGACTCGAACAGCCTCAAGAGAGGAAGATGCCTTATGAAATCAGGCAACAATTATTAGCTGCCGGAGCAACGGAAGAGCAATTAGCTGCTGCCGGAACTCCTGAAAAAGATCAGGCACTTGCCGCAGAACTTGGCATAACTTTAACAATGCCAACACCTCCATCAAAAACAGATAGCACAGATAGCACGAGTAATGAGAGTATATTTACTCAAGAATCTAAGATGCCTTATGAAATCAGGCAACAATTGTTAGCAGCCGGAGCAACGGAAGAACAATTATCTGCTGCCGGAACTCCTGAAAAAGATCAGGCACTTGCCACAGAACTTGGTATAACTTTAACAATGCCAACGCCTCCATCAGGAACAGGATTATTTGATTAAACAATATGTAATCGTATAAGATAAAAATTACAATAATTTATAGGTTGGGTCTATTTTTGACCCAACCTACTTTTAAAACACTCCAGAGACAAGTTTTATTTTTTAAAGTATAATAAACTGGATATAAAATATAGAGATAGATTGCGGGTATTAAATGGATAAAGAAAAATTCAAAGATCTGGTAAAAACATTAACAGACGAAGAAAAAAGAGAACTATTTCAGGATTTATACAATTCATTTGAAGCATTCAGAAATTCATTTAACAGTAAAATGGAGCCAGTTTATAAGGCAGTAGAACCTATTGCATCTGCAATATCAAATTTTAATCAAACTGTAATAGAACCTTTTATTAAATCAGAATCTTTTCAGAATACAGTAAATTCTATAATGTACTGGCTTAGAAATATAGACTGGCAAAAAGTCAGTGATACTTTTGAAACTAATTCAAAATTTTGCGATGAAATCAATGAACAGCTTCAAACTAGAAATATAGATACAAGTATATTGAGTAAATTTGAACTCTCTCAGATAGCAGAGCTATACATTGCATCGGATCAAAATGGGTTAACTTTTGCAGATATGATTGAAGATAACCTGCAGCTATTTAACCAGTTTGATTATGAAAATGCTCAAACATACCTGAACATAATCAATAAAAGGAAGAATCAGACAGCAGGAAATCCCCTTAAAACCTTAAACGTAAACGAAACTTTTGTAGAAAATTTAAAATACAGCGAAAAAAATATTACAGAACTTATCGGCCTTGCTCTAAGAGAATCTGAAAAAAATACTGTTTCTCTTCTTGATGAAGAAAAGAAAGTTCTGAATACTTTAAAACAAAACAGATATGCGAAAGATAAGGAACTTGCCAGAATACTAAACTATCAGCCGCACGAAATAGAAGAAATGTGCGCAAATATTCGCAAAAAGTTTAATATTGACTATTTTGACGACGACAATGTCAAAAGAAATATGCTAACCTGTCTTGCTACTAAAATCGAAATTATTTAATTCCAACCGGATTATAAATAATGTTGGGTCAAATTGATCCAACCTATAGGGCTGCTGGATGCATTATACAGCAAAGTCCCCTTTACAGGAGGCTTTGCTGTCTTTAATTTATTGTGCCATTATAAAATGTGTAGTAGATTTACTAGAGGCGTATACTTTAAATCCATATAAGGAGTAGGTACCTTTCTTAGTTCCGAGCATCCTCACATAATTCGCATTTATTGCAGGGAATGAAATATTTTCAATGCCTCCATTTCCACCAGTTTTGGTATATACATCTGTCCATGTGTAGCCATCTCCTGATACCTGTATTTTGTAGTCTTTTCCATATTCATCTGCCCAGGACAGCTGAACCTTGTCGATAGAATAAGAGAATTCAAGGTTAACGCATATCCACTGTGCATCTAAATATTTAGACGACCATTTGGTTGAATTATTATCATCTACAACATTAAGTGGCGTAAATATGGCTAAATTATCCTTGACTGAGGATGCGCTAGCTGATTTGTTTAATGCAATGTTTCCTAAATCAACTACATTAAGTGTGCATAATGGGGTTTCTGGCAGAATAAATGTATGAAAATCAACGTAATGCATGTTTATTTTATACGGTAATTTAGTTGGAATATCAACAGTATCGCTGGTATCTTCAATCTCAACAAATGTGACTACGGGCAAACCTGAAGTTCCATCGGGCTCACCTGCGCAAAGGAAACCTGTGTTCACATAAGTGGCTTGATTTTTAAAAGATTCATCTCCATCATTATAGACAACGGAAAAATCCTGAAACTCCTTTGCGTCATGTGTATGCCCAAAAATAACAATCTTAGTATTTTTATCTGTAGTAAAAAAATCTCTTGCAACACCATCCAGATTATTTCCATTATCTACAATTACAAACTCAGGATCGTCAACTGCATCAGGTGGAAAATTAAAAAACTTAATTATATCCCCTGCAGATACGGAACCACAGTCCTTGGGTAAAGTGAAATTTAATTTAGCTAAGTTGGCGGTATCACCAGCTTGAATAGTCAACACAGCTTCAGAAAATGATGCGTCATTTTCCTTCATAATTTTCTTAATGTTTTGAATAGTAAGAGATAAGTCACCTTGTGTCCCATCCATTCCGGATCTCGTAATAAAATATCCAAATGGGAATAAGTCCTCATAGAGAAGAACCTTGTTTTGGACCTTGTAATCGGGTTTGCAGACCATAGAATACCAATGACCATGCTCACCGTATATCTCCCCTAGTGGAGATTTATATGCTTTGTGCTCTTTATTGCAATTAATCCATTTTATCCCTTTATTATTTTTAGTTGCATCTTTAAAATAATCAACGAGATACTCAACTGAGTCGTCCATATCGTGATTACCATTGATATAGTAAAAATTCCCCTTTATGCTGTCTATACAGGAAATAAAATCCCCTCTATCATTTTTTTGGAATACACCTGGATTCGCTTCAATTATTTGTTCTACTGTTGGAAGAATAGTTGACCGGTCAACCGGCAATTCATTCATTGGCACTGCTGTTGAGGGATACATCCATAGGTCAAGCCAGTCGCCAAGTATAACTACATCCCTAACATCTTTACAATTTTGAATATACCTGAGTATTGCTTTCAATCTCGGCTCCTGTGCCTTTGATTGGTACAAATTAGTAGGAGCATCCACCCCTATGTGAAGGTCACTTAAAAAAAAGTTTTTCATAAATCCCTACCCTTATAAAATCCAGACAAACTAACAAAAGGTTTGCTGTTCATCATTTAATATAAAAGATATAAAAATATCAGTCAATTTATTTTAAAAATATATGTTTATATTTTTATTCTGGATTTATGCAGCTTTCAAAGCAAATAAATTATAAGTTTGTAATCATGGGGTAATAGCAAAATATTTACTTAGCTTTTTTGATTTTTAAAATATCATTCTCAATCTGCATTTCAATTTGATCGTTTTCAGGATCAATTTTGAGGAGTTCAATAATTGTTTTAGGAATAAATATTGCCCATCCGTTTCCTGATTTAAAGAGTTTCCTTTTCATACCTGCCCTCTTGATATAGTAAATGTCTATACATTGTCATTGACAAAATAATAATTTTTATTTATCGTTGTTAATACTATTACAATGTATAGACAATGTAAGGAGAAATATTATGCATCAGGAAAATATAAACACACTAATAAATAGCATTAGAAATGATTTTAAAGATGTGATTGATGACTTGATAAATATAATTGAACTAATCAAGGATGATATTGAAGAAATTAAGTTAAAAAATCAGGAGAACTAGTAAACGAGTTGAGTTTATTTATCGGTGCGCAATGCGTACCCTACCTCGCTGTAAGTTTTTATGATATAAATAACATTATTATATAAAATAAGGTTATTTTAATTTGGATAAAATTATTGAATTTGTTACTGTTAAACCATTTGAGGTTATAATTAGTGTTTTTCTTACTTATATAGCCTATAAGCAATGGAATATTCAGGATGAAAAAAAACGCCTTGATCTTTTTGAGAGAAGATTTGAATTTTATCAAAGTTTTATGCTTAATCCACTTTGGAACGATTTTTTTTATAATAGAGAAGAAATATTGATTGAAAATAATATCAGTGAAAAAGCAAAACCTCTTAATGAAGGAATAGTAGAAAAGGCATATTTTCTGTTTCCCAAAAGAATATATGACAAGATTACTTTAGCATATGCAAGATTATGTAATTTATTGGGACGTCAAGAAGTAATAAATGAAATTAAGAGAATAGGTTCTGACAAAGTACAGGCTAAAGATTCCGCTGAAAACACCTTATTAATAGCAGAAATCCTTGAGAAAGAATTTATGGAAGATGAAATCCAAAAACTGAAAAAGGAACATAGTATTCTATTGAATGATTTACATTTCTATATAGCTGTTGAAAGGCAAGCTACTATTTGGGAATTGTTATGGTATACTTCCTTATCCCTTTGGGACTTTTTTATTCCTTATAAAAGTAAAATTCATAAACATAATGCTGATTTGCGTAAAGAAATATATGATTATGTAAAAGAAATAAAGAATGATAAAGCAATTATAAAAGAAAATGCAACAATAAATACGAATGATGATGAATGCTGACTAAAATAACTTGGTCGAGCTTTTGTAAATAATATATAAATTAAAATACACTACAAATTAATGTCCTTAGTATACATTTGTCATTGCGAGGATTTCGGAGAAATCCGTGGCAATCTTTCCAATTTACACTTATTAAATTTTTACTTATAATGTCATGCTGAATTTATTTCAGCATCTCTATATCAACGAGATCCCGAAACAAGTTCGGGATGACACAAAAGATACTTTAATAATACTTAAAAATTTTTTGTTATCTTTTTATCTTCTGACTTAATTGGTAAGATCCTTCGACTTCGCTCAGGATGACAATCCGAGAAATGTTTGATTTCTAAACAGAATAAATTCTAAAATCTAATTAAGCTTCTTGCTACTTATACAAATCTTTATCAGGGAAATTGGAATTAGATAGAACTATTTCCTGATATTCTGCCTTATCAATATCAAGTCCAACAACTTTATAATTATTTTTTTTCTTTTTTTGATTTATTTTGGTCTGCTGTTTTTTATTATTTTCCATAGTTTAACGCCTATGAATTTAAAATTTCCAATAAAAAATACCCCCAAGGGGATTCGAACCCCTGCCGCATCCGTGAAAGGGATGTGTCCTAGGCCTCTAGACGATGGGGGCATATTTGCCTGCATATTGATAATGCTGACTTTGCCAAACTTGTTCAAATTTTCAAGCAAATTAAGCTTAACAAAAGTGTATTGTACTTGTCAACTGTGAAAGATGTTTTTTTTCTGAATATTTTTCAAACCAAGATGTATTTATTCCAGAAATCCTGATTATTGCTGTTTTATTTCAACTAAAATAAAGAAAAGTTTCATTAGTAAAATAAAGTTATCACCTTTATTATACTAAGTATAAGTTTTGTAAATTTATATAATAAATTACCATTGAAAAGATAAATTTTTTTCTCTCGAAAGACTTTAAATATATATACAGGAGGTTTGGATAGTTTGGATATAAATTTAAATAAAATTCAGTCTTTAAATATAAATACAGCTGCAACTGGTAAACCTGACAGCTTATCAGAAACGCATAATTCTGGCTATGCAGATTATAAATCAATATATAACTCTGATACAGATAAAAAACTAAATGTTGCTTTTAAAGCCAATGCATTGGCACAGGTTCCTATCGGTTATAAGGAAGTACAGACTTTTGATGTGCCATTTTTGGATAAAGGTAAATTATATCAGCTTGATAATGGGCAGAAAGTAGTAATAATTCCAAAACAGGGACCAACTACAATCAATACCTATGTAAAAGTCGGATCCTTTAACGAACCTGAGAATATAAAAGGAATAAGCCATTATATAGAACATAATCTATTTAACGGTTCAAATAGTCTTGCACCGGGAGAATTTGTCAAATTAACCAATAATATGGGCGCAGAATATAATGCAGGTACTGAGACCCTTTCGACTAATTATTATATTGCATCACCTCTTCACAAGAATACTGACCTTGAAAAGTTTATCAGCATGCATGCTGATATGCTGCAAAGACCAAGTTTTCTTCAGGAAATGCTTGATAAGGAAAAAGGTCCGGTAATATCTGAAATTCATATGTATAATGATATGCCGGGATCAAGAGCCGGCAACGATCTTGTTAAAAATTTATTTAATATCAAGACAGATAAAGACCTCATTGCAGGATCTGATCAGACTATAACTAATGTTACCAGGCAGGATGTTATTGATTATTATAATAAATGGTATACTCCCGATAATATGACGACGGTAATTGTCGGAGATGTAAACCCTAATGAAGCTATAAAATATGTAAGTAAATATTTTAATGCAGGTAAAAAGCAGATTGATCAGTCTGACAAGTATTATTTACCTTTGAATAATCCTATTCAGTCAACTAAAAGAGTAGATTTCAAGAGTTCAGGAGTTAATTCCGTTGATTTGCAGATGGCTTTTGTCGGACCTAAAAATAATGACCTTAAAGAAACTGTAGCTGCAAATGCGCTTACTCTTGCACTTACCGGATATAAAAATGCGAGACTGACAAAAGAACTTAAAAACTTTAATACAGATGCAGGTATTGGTGTTAGAACTATCAGCCCTGATATTAATGATCCTCAGGTAATGCAGCTCTCCGCTAATTTCAAGCCAGGTGATGAAGAAAACGGCTTGAAAACAATTTATTCAGTTTTGAATGATATTGCTAATAAACCTATTAACGAGACTGAATTAAACATTATAAAAAATAAGATGAAAAATAGTCTTGCTTTTGCAAGTGAAAACTCGATGGCTCTTTCAAATATAGTTGGAAGTAGAATGATTAATAATGGGGATATAAGGCTTTATACAGAGTTACCGCAGATTGTTGACAGCTTAAGTGCAGTCGATATTCAGAATGTGGCTAAAAAATATCTGGATTTAAATAAAACGTCAATTGTGGTACTTCATCCACAATCACAGCAAATAGCAGCACAACCTGTACAAAAGGTAAGTTTTGGCTCGAAGTGCCTCAGTTTTAAAGGAAACTTGGATAGGCTAAAGACAGAATATCTTAAAGAATATGATCTCCAAAATAACTTGCATTTAGTAGTAAATAATGATCCGGATACAATAAAAACTACAGCTAATTTATCTTTTCAAATAGACAATTTCCCACCATCAAAGCCTGGGGTTCGAGAAATATTAACTTTAATGATGAATGAAGGAACAAAAAAATATACGAACGAACAGTTATCCGATATCATTGACACTAATGACCTTAATGTCAGTGTTAATGCAGGAAATAAATCATTAAACGCTTCGGCCAATTGTAATAATGAAAAGCTTCCTCTTTCACTCGAAATGATGAAAGAGATGCTTTATAACCCTGATTTTACTCAGGAAAAGTTTGAAAAAGCAAAAGAAGAAATTAAAATTAATTGTATGAGTGCTTTTGATAATCCAAAAGATAGAGCTCGTGAGGCTTTATATGGGAATAATCCATATGGATATTCTCCAAGAAAAGTTCTTGAAAATATTGATCAGGTTACTATGCAAGATATAGTTGCATTCTATAATTCTATAATGCAAAATGCTCAGGCTTCGGCTGTTATTACAGGCCCTATTGATAAAACATCCGGCCTTCAAAACCAGTTATTTAATTTGCTGGGATATGGAATTCCTGTTGTACAGAAATATCATTACAGCAATACTATTGATTCTCAGCCTTTTGCTCAAAATGCAGTTATAACTGAAGTAAAGGAAAGGGATCAGGCTCATATAGTCCAGTTGTTTAAGATTAAAGAAAGCGGCAATGTCAAGGATCAGACAACTTTATTGTTATTAAGTAAAATTCTTGGCGGCAGCAGTCAGTCCAGATTATTTACTGATTTAAGAGAATCGCAAAAACTTGCTTACATGGTTAAATCAGGATATTCAACTGATGGCAAAATCGGAGAATTAGGACTGGAAATTAAAACAACAACAAGAAATTTATCTAACGGTCAAATAATACCTCATTATGAAAATCTTCAAAAATCCATTGACGGTTTTAAAAAACATATCAATGATTTTATTCAGACTCCAGTCAGTCAGGAAGAACTAGAAGGAGCAAAACTTGCTATTAAAAGTGAAATTATGAATGATCTTGAATCTTCGGCAGGTAAAACTTGTATATTAGTAAGTGGACTGAATTCATACTATGGAAAAGACTTTGTAAATGAATTATTAAAGACAGTTGATACGATAACTCCTGAAGATGTTCAAAAAGCTGCTAATTTATATTTGAATCAGCCATCAGTTATTTCAATCATAGCAAGCAAAGATACTATGGATAATAAAAAAGATTATCTGGCTTCATTAGGCAATTTAACACAATATTAAATTGAGATTTATATAAAATACTCTGTCTATATTAGGAAAATCTCTTGAAATTGATTCTGTAGAATCATTACGCAATATTCGTATGATTATATACTAAAAATTGGAAGTTATAATCGTGTTTTAAGATGGGAGTGCCGAGATTATGGTAAACGGAATTAGTTCTTCACAACAGGCTTATTCAAGTCAAATTCAGCAGACAGGCAAAAAACCGCCAAGTGCTGATGAAATGTTTACAAAACTGACTGAGGATTTAGGCGGCGATGGTACAAGTATTACTAAAGATCAATTAGAAAGTTATATTAGTGAGCTTGAATCTAGTAGTTCAACTGAAGATAAAGGTAAATTAGGTTTCCTTAAACAGTTACAGTCTAATTTTGATACAATTTCAGGTGGAAGTGATAGTATTACTGCTGAAGATCTGGAAAACGGAATGGAGTATTTAAAACCTCCTGAGGGCCCACAGGGTGGATCTAAACCAAGTGCAACAGATATATTTAGCAGTTTATCCAGTAAGGTTGGTGCTGATGAAAATGGTATCACTAAAGATCAATTGGAAAGTTATCTTGAAGAGTTAAAAAGCAGCGATAGCAGTGACTCCAAGGAAATTGATTTAGTCAGCAAATTAATTGAAGATTTTGATAATGCATCTGGAGGTACTGATTATATTACTGCTGATAGTTTACAAGCAGCATTTGAAAGTGCGTCTAATTCAAGACAAGATTGGCAGGATCCTTCAACAGTAACATCTGATCAACTGCAATCACCAATAGATAT
>Ga0209340_1001154_pt1 | contig 20838 bp, 19 predicted proteins | sample EPASupsiteSAE323_FD_187266 | JGI IMG/M metagenome (GOLD analysis project Ga0209340, IMG submission 187266) | Bioremediated contaminated groundwater from EPA Superfund site, New Mexico - Sample SAE3-23 (SPAdes) (version 2) | ecosystem: Environmental > Aquatic > Deep subsurface > Groundwater >... | reverse complement strand
TCTTCTGCTCGCCCTCGTTTATGTAGTCGCGGTAGCGCTCTATGACTGCACGATAAAAAGTTGCGCGCGCCTTCCAGACCGGCCAGTCGGCCCCTGCTGGGGCGGCGCCTTCACCGGGTTTTTCATCCGCGTCCATTACGACCTCTCTAAGTGGGATAAGCGCCTTCCAAAATAAAAAGGCCAGTCGCGCCTAATATACTCGTGAAACGCCGGTAAAAAAGGCATTTTCTAAGAAGCGATAATTGATGAACGTCACGTTTTTCGGCGCCGCGCGCGAAGTGGGAAGGAGCGCGATACTGATTGAGGGCAGCGAGAAGATACTTCTTGACTGCGGCATCAAGCCCGCAAAGGAGCCGGAGTACCCGCTGCTTGAGAACAAGGCAATCAAGGCGCTTGACCGGGTCGTGCTTTCGCACGCGCACCTTGACCACTCGGGCTACATCCCCGGGCTATACCGCCACGGCTACAGGGGGCAGGTGGAAATCACCAAACCAACTCGCGACCTCATCCAGCTTTTGCTTGCTGATTTTCTGCGGCTGAACAAGGAAAACCCCGCATACTCGCAGGCCGACGTTGACAAGCTGCTCAAGAGCACGTCAATACGCGAGTTCGACGAGCCGTTCAAGACAAAGTCAACTACGATGCGCTTCCGGCCAGCAGGGCACATCCTCGGCGCGGCCATGACTGAAATCCACACAGGAGGCCGCAAGATCCTTTACTCGGGCGACATCGACATACGCGAATCGAGGCTGCTTGACGGCGCGGCAACCGACTTGGAAGCGGACACGCTCATAATCGAAAGCACCTACGGCTCGAAGGCCGACAAGCACCCGTCGCTCAAGACAACGGGAAAGGGGTTCATCGACTCGGTGAACAAGACGCTCAAGCTCGGCGGCAAGGTAATCATCCCGACGTTTGCAATCGGACGCGGGCAGGAAATCCTGTTCACGCTCGAATCATACATGCGCTCAGGAGGGTTGGAACGAGTTCCGATTTACCTGGATGGAATGGTAACGCGCGCTTTGCGCATCTACCGCCACAACGCCATTTACCTCAAAAAGGAAATCCAGCGGAGGATTCTCACAAGCGAAGACGACCCGTTCAAGAGCGAGTTCTACTCAATCCCACAACGCAAGGACAGAAGCGACGTTTTGGAGCACGACCGCGCAATCATTCTCGCAACAAGCGGAATGCTCAACGGCGGCCCCGTGATGAGCTACCTTGACAAGCTGGGTGGCGACCCAAACAACAAGCTTTTGATGGTGGGCTACCAGGCCGAGGGCACGCAGGGACGCGAACTCCTCAACGGACGCGGGTTTGTCGAGCACGAAGGCAGGCGCATTGACGTTCACTGCGACATCGAACAGGCGCCTTTCACCGGCCACTCCGACCACGCCGAGCTGGTGTCCTTTGCAAAGTCGGTGAAGGGCTTAAAGAGCGTCTATGTAATCCACGGCGAGGGCTCGAAGTCCTACGAGCTTGCAGAGGCAATCGAGTCAAGCTGCAAGGGAGTCCAGGCAGTTGTGCCTGAGCTGGGCGAAACGATTAGAATCTGACTTTCGTTTTCCTGGTTGATTTTTCAAAATCAGGGGAACAGTTCTTCCAGCTTTCCGTAGTCTGCAAGGAAAGCGTGCATCCCAAGCTTCCGAGCGGGCTCCAGGTCGTGCGATTCCGAGTCGCCAATCATCACGCAGTCGGAGGGCTTGAGTTTGAGCTGCTTGCACGCAAGCGTGTAATAGGAAGAATGCGGCTTCATCTTCTTTGTTTCCGAAGTGGTCACGATTGCCTCGAAGAAGTCCATTAGTCCCGCTGCCTCGAGCTTCTCAAGGGCCCATTCGCGCTCCTCGCAGGTCACCACTGCAAGGCGCACGGAATACTTCTTTTGCAGTTTCTCGATGAACCTGCGTGCAGCAGGGTAGGGAGCAATCTTGGAAAGCACCAGTTCGCGGAACTTTGTTGCCGCAGCCTCCGCGACCTGCGGCTTGATTCCGAATTTCTTTGCAAGGAGTGCGTATGAATGGACCCGGGAGCGCTTGCGGATGTCGTCGTCCTGTTTTCTCAGCTTCTCTATCAGCTGGTAAAAAGCGACCACGACCTGCTTGTGGTCGGCACCTTCTTCCTCAAAGAGCCTGAGCGCGTCCGCGTCGCTTTCCTTTGCAATTTCGGACGTTGGAAAGAGCGTGTTGTCCGCATCGAAGAGGACTGCCTTGACTTTGGAGGGGTTGAAAGGAATAACCTTAACAGTATTCTTCTTCACCGCAACGGTCTTTTTGGCAGTGGTTTTTTTCCTACTCAACTTTCTCGCCGTCCTTGACATCGTGGTATGCGACCTTGTTGGGCATCACGCCCGCGCCAGTGCCAAGCTTTGCTCCGGGCATCACGCTTGCGTTCACTCCAAGCCAGGCGCCCTCGCCCATGATGGTGCCAAAGAAGTCCAGCCCTGTGTCTTTCTTGCCGTTCTTGGAATCGCTTTTGACGTTTGACTTGTCAAAGCGCCTGTTTGCGGTTACGCTGAATGCCGCGAGCCTGCAGTTGCGGTCGATTACCGAGTCCTCGACCGAGCAGTGGTGCGTGTGAACGCCTTCAAGCAAAAGCGAGTTCTTGACCTCGGTGCAGTAGCCTGCGACTGCGCGCGCCTCAAGGCAGGAATAGTTGCGAACAAGCGCGCCGGTTCCGACAACAGCTTCGGGGCCTATGTACGCCGGGCCCTTGATTACCGCGTTCTCCATCACTTTCGCGCCCTTTGAAACGTAGACGCGGCCGCGGATTATCGCACTCTCGTCAACTTCTGCGCCTGCGGCGATGGCGGGCTTGTCAGGGAGCGTGCGTTCCATTATGAAGTTCTTGAGCGCAATGAGGTGCCAGGGGTACTTGAGTGTCGGCTGGTAGCCCTCGACTTTTGCGCAAAGCACCGTGCCCTTGGAAACCAGCGAGTCCAGGGCGGCCTCGAAGGAATAGTGGCCGGGTTCTGTGGCTTTGAGCGCGGAAACGAACTTCTGCGAAAGGAGATAGGTGCTGACTATGCGCAATCCCGCGTGCGAGTCCTTTGGTTTTTCCTGAATCGCAACGACTTTTGAATCGCCTTCAACAGTTACCTCGCCGTACTCGGAGACGTCCGGCACACGCCTGCAGCAGATTGCCGCGTCGCAAGAGCCAAGTGCCTTGAGCGCGGCGTAATTTTCCCCTGCGTTCACGGCGTGGCCGCTTGCAACAACGAAGGAGCCTGAGAGTTTGCCTGCGACCTTGAGGATTTCCGCGCCCATGCCTTCCTGCGAGCCGGACTCGACTACCTCGGCCTTCACTCCAGGGACCGACTGGGCGACTTTCTTGGCAGCGTCCGCATCGCGGCCGGAGACGACTATGATTTGCTCGCTTATGCCGTTTGCTGCGAGGTTTTCCATCGTGTGCGCAAGAAGGGTCTTGCCGCAGACTTCGTAGAGTGCCTTGTGCTTTTTTCCTGCCAGTGGCCACATGCGCGAACTTGCGCCTGCTGCTAGGATTACTGCCTTCATCCTTTTTCCACCAAAGACATTACTGTTGCAGCGATTTTATTTGCGTCGTGACGCGCCAAGCCGTTGACGTTTGAGAGCAGGTCGCAGGAGACGAACTCGTAGCCTGCAAAGTCAGGTGGCTTTGCTGCAACCTGGGCTGCGCCTTCCTTTGCGTACTTTGCCTGCGTGTCCTTTGAGAATGCTGCTGAGTTTGCGATTACCGCGTCCATCCTGCACCCGGAGTACTTTTCGATTTCGGACACGAAGTCGCGGGCTGAAAACCCGTTGGTCTCGCCGTGCTTTGTTGCAAGCGGGAGTATGAACACCTTGCGCGCCCTGCTTGCGCACACCGCCTTTGCCATTCCCGAAACCAGGAGGTTGGGGATTATGCTGGTGTAGAGGTCGCCGGGACCTATGACAATCAGGTCGGAGTTTTGCACCGCGGCAAGTGCCTTGGCCGACGCCTTTGCCTGCGGCCGCAAGAAGACACGCTTGATTTTAGGCCTCTTACCTGAGGGGATGTCTATGTTTGTTTCGCCTTCGATTACGCTCCCGTCGGCAAGCTCGGCGCAAAGCTCGGCCTTTTCGAGGGTGACTGGGATTACGTTGCCCGTGATGTCAAGCATCCTGCCTGCCTCGTTGATTGCGGTCTCGAAATCGCCCGTTGTCTTTTCAAGCGCGGTCAAAAAGAGGTTTCCGAAGTTGTGGCCGGATAACGAGGAGCCATTTTCGAAGCGGTAGTTGAACAGGTCAAGCATGAGCTTGGGAGAGTTTGAGAGGGCAACGAGGCACTGGCGCACGTCGCCTGGTGGAAGCACGCCCAGCTCGGTGCGCAACTTGCCAGAGCTTCCGCCGGAGTCGGTCATGGTGACGATTGCGTTGATTTCAACAGGAAGATTCTTCAGGCCCTCAAGGAGGGTGAAGCGGCCGCTGCCTCCGCCAAGCACGGTGATTATTGGATTCTTTTTTTGTGCGGGAACGTTTGCCATACGTACGATCACTTTACGGTTACTGACTTTGCAAGGTTGCGCGGCCGGTCAGGGTTGTTCTTGCGCAGCACAGCAGTGTGGTATGCAAGGAACTGCAGGGGGATTGAGAACGCAAGCGGGAAGTGGTGCTCCTCGACTTTTGGCACCGCAATGAGTTCGTTGAAGGCTGAATTGGGTTCGTCGCTGCAGCCGATTACGAACGCGCCGCGCGCAGCGGTCTCCATCACGTTGGAAATCGTTTCCGCGCGAGTGAAGTCGCTTGGGCATATTGCAATCACGGGGGTTCCCTTGGAAATCAGCGCGAGCGTGCCGTGCTTGAGTTCGCCCGCGGCCATGCCCTCGGCGTGGATGTAGGTGATTTCCTTGAACTTGAGCGCGCCCTCGAGCGCGGTTGGGAAGTTGGGGCCGCGCGCGATGAAGTACGCGGCAGGCTCCTTTGCAAGCCGCTCGGAAAGCTTCCTTGCAACCGCATCCCATTGCGGAAGCGACTTCTCAAGGGTCTTGGAAACCGCGTCGAGCTTTTTCTTCTCTTCGTCTTTTTTGCCAACAACTGCGGATGCAAGCAAATAGAGAAGCGAAAGCTGGGCCACGAAGGTCTTGGTTGCAGCTACGCCGATTTCCGGTCCGCAGTTTAAGTGGAGCGCGCAGTCGGAGATGCGGTCAAGGCTTGAGCCCACCACGTTGGTGATTGCAAGGACCTTCGCGCCGCGCGCCTTGGCTATCTTGACTCCCTCGATTACGTCCGCAGTCTCGCCGCTTTGCGACACCGCGATGACAAGCAGGTCGTCGTCAACGATGTTCTTTGCAATGTAGGGGAACTCGCTTGCAACCACCACTTCGCAGAATTTTCCGCCGATGCGGTTGAACAGGTAGCGTCCCACTAGCGAGGCGTGGCGCGAGGTGCCGCAGGCCACAAACACCACGCGGTTCTCGCGCACAAGCCGGGCCGCCTTGTCAAGCGCAGCAGGCTCCTGAATAGCGGCAAGCCTGATGGCCTTTGGGGTCTCGTAGATTTCCTTGAGCATGAAGTGCGGGAATTCCTGCTTGTCCGAAAACACCGCGCCCTCGCCAAAGGCAATGGGCTTGCGCTCAACCGGCTTTCCGGTCTTTAGGTCGAACACCGAAACGTAATTTTCCTTCAGCACCGCAAAGTCGCCGTCCTCCAAAAACACTCCCTGCTTTGCGTATTTTGAAAGCGGGACCGGGTCGCTTGCAGCTGCGGCAAAACCCTCGCCTGATGCAAGCACAAGCGGGGTCTGGTTCTTTGCAATGACAATCGTGTCCGGAGAGCCTTCAAAGGCCGCAAGTATTGCGTAGCTTCCCTCAAGCCGCCTGAAAGCTGCAAGCGCGGCCTCGACAAACCCCTTTGTGCGAAGGTTCTCCTCGATGAGGTGGCTGATGACTTCGCTGTCGGTCTGCGACAGGAAAGTGTGGCCGCGTTTCGTAAGTTCGGCGCGCAGCTCCTGGAAGTTTTCTACTATTCCGTTGTGAACTACTGCAACTTTACCGGTGCAGTCTGCGTGCGGGTGGGCGTTTGCGTCGGAGACCCCGCCGTGGGTTGCCCAGCGCGTGTGGGTTATTGCAAGGCTGGATTGGGAGAGGTCTTCCTTGCCGAGTTTCTTCTCAAGCGCGGACACGTCGCCAACGGTCTTTACTATGCGCACCTTGGAGTTGCCCGCGGCCGCCGGCAGGAAACCTATCCCTGCGGAGTCGTAGCCGCGGTACTCCAGCGTGCGCAACCCCTCAAGGGCGTTGGCAGCCGCGTTTTTTCCTATGAATCCAGTAATCCCGCACATGGTAATCTCCGATTTGGAAAGAACATTCTGCACAGGCCGGCATATATACTCCGCTGAGGCAAAAACGATAATTTAGTTCATTTTTTTGATAAAAACTTAATAAAACAATAGAATAGTTATAAATTTCTTTAAAATCAACACTTTTGCATGGCACAAACAGCAGCAGGACGAAAACAGGACGTTTCCCCACAGGCCACCCTCTTTGTGAACGAGGAGGGCTACACTTCAAAGATTGCGGACTTTGCGCAGGCCTCGGCGCTTTCCAAGGACAGGCTCGAAATACTGAAGCTGCTTGCATCCGAGCCGATGTACCCGGCAGAGATTGCGCGCCAGCTGAGGCTCCCCGAGCAGACGGTATACTACCACATGAGGAGCCTGGTGTCGGCGCAGCTTGTGCAGGTGAGCTCGGAGGAGCAGAAGCAGGGAGGCACCGCCAAGAGGTACTCGTTTCCAGCTGACTCGCTTTCGGTGCTGCTTTCGGAGAGGAAGGCAAAGAGCTCCCGCATATCGCGGCAAAAAAGCATCCCCGGGTTCTTCGGGCCTTTTGTGAAGAACGGCGTGTTTGACGCCAAGATGGTGGTGGGCTCCCCTGACCCGCACGGCCCATACCGCTCGCGCGGCTCGGAGTTCTGCGCAACCGAAATTGCGATGTACCTGGGCGGGTTCTGCTCGTTTGAATACCCGCTTTATTACCTGGACACCGAGCTTACCGAGCAGCAGAGAAGGCACAACCTGATTGCGCTTGGCGGGCCGAAGGTAAACACGCTGGTCAATGACGCGAACGCGTCGCTTCCAATCAGGTTCGACAAGTCCGACTTCTCCATCTACTCGTCGCTTTCCAAGAAGAAGTACACCGAGGACGTGGGCATCGTCGAGCTCGTGCCAAACCCGTTCAACCCCAAGGCAAAGCTTTTGGTGATTGCCGGAAGCAGCCACCACGGCACGCGCATCGGAGTGCTCGGAATGCTGAGGCACCAGCGCGAATTTTCCAAAGGCAACGCGTTCGACTCGGAAGTCATGGCAAAGGTGATTGCCGGCTTTGACGAGGACTCCGACGGCATAGTTGACACTGTCGAGATCCTGGAATAGGGTAATAAAAAAAATTGGGCAGGAACCGGATTGCCTCGGACGGTTCCGTGCGCTGTTGGTAGTGGATGGGCAGTGGAAGACACGCGTTGCCAGGTTGCCTAAGGCGTTGCGCCTTCCACTGTGCGAATGTTCGCGAACTATAATTCGAAGCCCAATGTTTATATGCCGTTGTCCTGCTTTGCCGAAATGGAAAAAAAATAGGAAAGGTTTTTCTATTTTTGCAAGTTTTGTATAGTATTGTGCAACTTTTCTGCACATGCATATAAACCGGAAGTTGATTTTGTGACGCTGCACGACGGGCTTGACGAGAAGGACATGCGCATACTGTACCTGCTGGACACCGACTCGCGGGTAAGCAACGCCGAGCTTGCAAAGCGCGCGGGAATATCGTGCGAGGTCGCCAGGTACCGAGTGCGCAGGCTGGAGAAGGCGGGGATAATCAAGCAGTACTTCACGCTCATAGACGTCTCGCGACTTGGGTTCATGTCGTTTCGCGTGTACATCAAGCTGCAGAGCCTGCAGCCGGACTTGGAAAAGTCGTTCAACAAGTACCTGCAGGACCGGCCGGACGTCGGCTGGTTCACCTACGTGCAGGGCCAGTGGGACCTCGTGCTCATCGTGTGGGAGCGCGACATCTACGGGTTCGAGGCGTTCTGGCTCGACTTCGTGCAGCGCTTCGGCGGCCACATCGAACGCCACTGGACGTCGATATTTTTGCAGTACGTGCACTTCAACAAGCGCTTCCTCGTCCCGAACCAGGCCAAGCTGCGCGTGTACACCGTGGGACAGAGCAAGCAGGAGCGCGTCGACGAGCTTGACTGCAGGATACTGCGCGAGCTTTCAAAGGACGCGCGCTGCCCCCTGCAGAAGCTTGAGAAGAGGCTCAAGCAAAGCTACAAGGTCATCGCATACCGGATACGGAGGCTTGAGCGCACCGGCATAATCCTCGGCTACCGCGCGTTCATAGACTACTCCAAGATCGGCTTTTCCTACTACAAGGTGCTGTTTTCGCTGCACAACGTCAATGCAGCAGACCTGGAACGCCTCGAACACGTCGTGACAAAGATACCGAACACGGTTTACATAGACAAGACAATCGGCGGGGCCGACTTCGAGGCGGAGTTCCAGTGCGGGGGAAGCGGCGAGATGCGCGCGATAGTGGATGCGATACGCAGGGAAGTGCCGAACCTCATCCGCAACGTCGAGACGCTGGAGTACTACCACGAGGCCAAGATTTGCTACCTGCCTCCGCTGCAGCTGGAATTGGGAAAAAAGAAGAAATAAAATGAAAATGAAAGCTTGCGCTTAGGATAAACGGAAAATTGTCGGATTGCAACCACCTTGCGTCTGGACATCAACAGTACAAGTATAGGTGCTGTTAACTGAAAATCTGGCAGCCTCGGTAGAATTGTGATAATATCCAGAGTACTCTTTACTCATGTTGAAATGGGGCACTTTTGATGACATTAACGGGTCTTGCGGAGAAAAATAGAACTTGATGAACGAGCCGCCACTACTAGTGACTTTGCACGTTCCTTGGTAAGTGTCGTAATAGCACTTGCCGCCCCCGATGAAGCTGGAAAGAAGAACAAGAATCACTAATGAAAAAATAATTATCAAACCAAGCGTGATACCTACTTTCACAAAAACCACCTAAGATTACCACAAGCTAAGTGCCAATGGATACAGTAGGCAGAGACCAGTATAAAGAAGTGTGTAAAAAGGAAAATAAAAAAAAAAAGAAAATAAAAGAAAAATAGCCAGCTGTCTTTAGGCAACCGGCAGGTCGAACGTGTACTGCACATTCTGGAACTTGCCGCGCAGCGCAAGCACTTCGTCCTTGCAGTTCTTGTCCTCAATCAGGGCCTTCCTGAAGAGCACTGCCAGCTCGTCGAAGTCTCCTTCCTTCATTCCCCAGCGCGTCATCTCCTGAACTCCGATGCGCACTCCGCTGGGGTTTGCCACCTTGCTTCCTGCGTCGAATGGCAGGAGGTTGAAGTTGAGGATGATGTTGCTTTCCTCAAGCTTGTTCGCAGCCTGCTTTCCTCCGCCCTGGGGAGTCATGTCCACCATCACTTGGTGCGACTGGGTGTAGCCGAACGCCTCGGCCTGCACTGCAAAGCCTTCCTTTGCAAGAGCTGCTGCGAACGACTTTGCGTTCTTGGTAACTTGAGTTGCGTAGGCCTCGCCGAACTCAAGCATCTCCGCAAACGCGATTGCAAGTGCCGGGAAGCGGTGCAGGTGGTAGTTGGAGAGCACGCCTGGGAACACGTAGGGCCTGTAGCGCTTCCACTGGTCCTCTTCCATGTTCGCAAGCATCAGACCGCCCTGCGGCCCGAAGAAAGTCTTGTGAGTGGACGAGACCATTATGTCCGCGCCTTCTGCAAGCGGCTGCTGGAACTTCTTTCCTGCAACCAAGCCAAGCACGTGAGCTGCATCGTACGCCACTGTTGCGCCCTGGTCCTTGATTACCGGAGCAAGCTCCTTCACAGGCTGGGGGAAAAGAAACATCGAGCAGCCAAAGATTGCAAGCGAGAAGCGGTTGCGTACGTCCTTGCCAGTCTTTTCAATAGTCTTCTTTGCTGCATCCACATCAATGTGGTAGCCGTCCTCGGTAGTTGGGAACGAGATTTGGTTGCATCCTGAAAGCCCGACTGCGCCCATCTTGTTGTGTGAGATGTGGCCGCCGCCTGAAGCGGAGTTGGACATTACGGTGCTTGTTGGCTGGGTGAACATGCGCACCATTGCCATGTTGGCAACAGTTGCCGATACGGTCTGGCAGTTGGCCATCTTTGCGCCAAATAGCTTCTTTGCAAGGTCGTTGCAAATCGGCTCGATTTCGTCAACGTATTTGACTCCGTTGTAGAAGCGCTTCCCCGGCTCGCCTTCCGCATAGCGGTGGGAGAAATCGGACTGGTAAACCGCGTCCACAAGGGGCGAGGTTACGTTTTCAGAGGCGATGAGGTTGATGCACTCCTTCTTGCGCCACTGGTTCTGGTTGCGTACGATCTTCTGGACCTGACCGACGACATCCTGGTTACTTCCCATTCCAACCTACCCCCATAAACTGCGATGAAAACTAGATTTGCAAACTAATTCTTGCCCCGCACATTTTTATTTTGTAGCTGGCACAAACAATCCGCTAATCAGGGCAGTAAAGCAACGAAAGGTTTATACACAATGGAAGGGCAAGAAGGGCAAAAAGACAAGACCGCAGAGGCAACCGGTACAGCGAAAGCACCTGTTGCGACAGCACCGGCAACTACTTCCCAGCCCACACAACCAGCCACTACTGCAAAGCCCGTTGGAAAGCCCAAGATCACCTACGACGATTTCGCAAAGCTTGACCTGCGCGTTGCAAAAATCCTTGACGCCGTGCCAGTCGAGGGCTCGGACAAGCTACTCAAGCTCAAAATCAGGGTAGGGACCGAAGAGCGCCAGCTTGTCGCGGGAATAGCGCAGCACTACGCGCCGGACGAAATCCTTGGCAAGAAAATCATAATCATCGCAAACCTGGAGCCGCGAAAAATCCGCGGAGTGGAATCCAACGGGATGCTTTTGGCAGCTGCAAAGGAAGAAGACGGCAAGCTTGCCGGGTTGTGCCTTGCAACTGTTGACGACTCGGAGTTCCCCGACGGCTCGGCCCTTTCATAGGCAGTTCCGGCAATACTTTCACCGGAAATCACGTCCAAAACCACTTTTTATTTCCGATTCAGACGCACTAGTGTGGAAAGCCAGCTCGTCATTGGCATTGACGACAGGGAACTGCGCAGCGCCACCGCAAGGAGGCTTTACGAACTGGGGTGCAGGTTCGATTCCCAGAGGCTTGTTGTTGGAGATTATGTTGTCAGCAGCAGGTGCTGCATCGAGCGCAAGAACGACTCCGATTTCGAGCAGAGCATAATGGATGGCAGGCTATTTGCACAGGCAAAGGAGCTTTGCGACGCGTACCGTGCGCCAGTTGTCGGCGTCGTCGGAAGCAGTTTTTGCCGTCTTGACAGGAAAGCAATACGTGGCGCCCAGGCAAGCCTTGCTGTTGACTTCCGCATCCCGATTTTTGTCTTTCCAACCGAGGAGGATTTCGCAGAATTCGTCTTTGCGCTTGCTTTCCGCGAGCAGGCAACAGGAAACGGGCCGCCCCGGATGCAGACTGCAAAAAAGGAAATCCCCCTTGCGGACTTGCAGCAGCTTGCGGTTGAGTCGCTCCCGTCAATCGGCCCGGTTCACGCAAAGGCGCTTCTTTCCAAGCTCGGCTCGGTTGCCAAAGTATATAACGCCCCAGTTGAGGAGCTCGTGCAGGTAGAGGGAATCGGCAAGGTGCGCGCCGAGAGGATGAGGAAAGTCATTGACGCGGCGTACGCTGGCCTTGAAGGAAAGGAAGTCGGGGAAAAAGAATCGGCAAAAGTCGCGGTTGCAACCGCGGCATCAATTGGTTCTGAGAACGCGCGCGTCGCCTGAGTCGAACAGCAAGTCAATGTTGGACGAGTTGCCAGGCAAAAGAAACGCAGCTGAAAAGGCATTGTCATCCCCGCCAAAAACGCTTCTGGTCTTGTTGTCAAAGAAGATGTAGCCTGCACAGTATTTTTTCGCGATTGCATCCACATCCGTGCCGTTGTTTGACATGAACAGGGCCTGCACGTCGGAAACCTTCTCGTCAAGCTTGGGCTCGAACTCGAAATAGCCGTCCACAACGGCCTGCTTCCTGGAAATTTCCGCAAGCGGGTGGCCGCGGTCCCATAATGCAATTACCGGCGCCTGAGGTAGACTGGACATATAGTTGAACCCAGCGACCTGCTGGCTTGAATACTGGCCGGACTGCACGTTGAGCGCGCTGAACACAGAGCAGAGGACCGCAATCCCGCACACCACCCACACCCAGGGCGCAAAGCGCTCGGTCTGCGTTTGCGCCTCGGAAAGCCCGAATGCGGCAAGGACGGCTAGCGGGGTTGCAGCATAGGCCATGTTGCGGCTTGCAAAAAACATGGACGCGAGGGCCGCTGCAGCGACTGCCACCAGCCAGTGGGAGCCCGCAAGCTTCGGCTTTTCGGGGACGCCGAACGCCTTGAGCACTGCGATTGCGCAGAGGATAAGCACCGGCCCCGTGAGCTGCAACAAGCCGACTGGGTCGCTTGGCTGCATCTCCGAGGACGTCCGGAAGGTGTGCGCGGTTGCCAAGTCCGAAAGCGGGAGGCGGAGGTAATATGCGGCTGCAATAAGCGAAGATAGAGCAAAAACCGAAAGCAACAGCAGGCCCTTGGAGTTCAGGAACTCCGAAACAGCGGAAGCCAAGCCTTGCTTTGGAGCCCTGCGAAGTCGTACAAACAACGGCTCGGACTTGAAGAAGAATGCAGACAGGTAATCAACAAATATTGCAAGCGCAAGAAGCGCGCCAACGATTAGCAGCGAGTACGGATGCAGGAGGGCAAGGAACGCGCCAAGCACCGCGATGCCCAGCAGGTTTTTTTGGAACAGGAAGAGGAACGCAAGTGCAACCGCGGCTGGAGCGAAGGCGTCGGGACGGGCGAACATTCCCTGGCGCATGAAAAAAACCGGAAGCACTGCCGCGCACAGGGCGGAAAATTGCGCGGCGTCCTGAGGAAGGCCACAGCGCGCAAGCGCAACCTTTGCAAGGCAATAAACTGCAAGAACTCCAAGGAGCGAAAAAAGAAGCGATACCGCGGCATAAGCCCAGATTACCGGAACGCCCAACAATACTGCAAGCGTGCCGCCAATCAGGTGGAACAGGGGATAGTAGGTGTAGGCGCGGCCGAGGTTGGACAGCTCGTCGAAGGTGCGGACCTGGCCTTCCTGCGCAACATACTCCATCTGCCGCAGGTGGTAGTAGTGGTCGGGATCGGTAAATGACTCAAGCACCGCAGGGTAAATGCGCACCGAGATGGCGGCTAGCACGAGTAGCAAAAGCACGGCAACCGGCAGCTGTGCTTGCTTTGCGTTCATCTTGTTGCCTCGATTGCCATCTTTTCCATTGCCAGGCCGCAAAGCGGGTAGGCCTTGAGGGATTCCCTGGAAAGGCAGTAGTAGGTTGAGAGGAACTTGCTGTCGCAGTCCTTGCACGACATTTCGCGGGTGATGCCAAGCTCCTTTTTCAGCGCCGGGGAAAAGGGCTTGGTGGATGCGATGGCCACCAGCTCGTCCTTCCTTGGCGCGGTTGCTTCCAGCGCGCTCTTTACGTTCGAATCGCAAGCAAGCCTGCAGAGCCACTCAAGCTCCGGCGTGCGGGCCTTGTTTGCGGCAATCTGGAAGGATTTTAAACTTAAGAATAGGGAATAATAGAGTAGCTTACTACAGCCAAAGCCACGCCGCACGATGACGGACAGGGCGCCCGGACAGCTTTTCCTTATGCATTCCAAGGCAGCCTGAACGTTTTGGACCGGCTTGGCGGAATAGACATAAATCATGAAACGATTGGCAACGTAGGGCAATATATTTTCATTGAAAGCGTTGCGGCCGTTGGCTGCGCAGCTGAAATTTTGCATTCCTGGAGGGAAAAATCACAATGGTACAATATCACGCAAAGAGGCTCTCAAAGACCACCGGCTCGGGCGGAAAGCTCAAGTCGTCGGCAGACAAGAAGCGCGCCCACATCGGCGGCTTTTTCGCGCGCACCAAGGTGGTGCGGCCGGAGGACGTAAAGCCGGGCCAGGAGCCCAAGGAAGTGCGCAAGACCTTCCGCTCCAAGGGCGGAAAGAAAAAGCTCGCGCTTGACTTTGCTCTGTTTGCAAACGTCACAGGGCTGGACGGCAAGACCAAGAAGATGCGCATCATCAACGTGGTCGACAACAAGGCCGACAGGATGTACTCGCGCGAGAACGTCATCACCCGCGGTTCGGTAATCCAGGTCGAGGGCGGCAAGGCCAAGGTCACTTCAAGGCCGGGCCAGAGCGGAATCGCAAACGCGGTAATGCTCAAGCAGTAAGCGTTCTTTTCCAACTTTTTGCGCCGGTTTGTTTTTCCGGCACGCAACTAATTTTTCCGCCTTTTATAGCCGAAAAGAATATAAGCTTGATTAGGAATAGGTTTATATACGTTTAACTTTCGAAAGCGAATTTTAGGTTTCCAACGGATTTTTACAAGCCTAGGCACCTAGCGCCCTCTTTCGATGTCTGCCGGTTGACAAAATGCCCTACCACGTTGTACAAAAATGCGGCGACGGCACCCTTGTCCTGCGGCCGGACTCCAAGAACCCGGTGCAGAAGGGAACGCCCCTGCACTTTGGCGCAGAGAAGGTCGGCGCGGTTCTTGAGACCATCGGACGGGTGGAAGACCCGCTTGTGGTTGCTCAGGTTGCCAAGAAGTTCGCGGACGAAAAGGAGTTCCAGTAGGAATCAAAAAATCATGTTTTTTGGAAAAAGGTGAATGGAAAAATGATTTACAGTAAGTGCACGGAATGTGGAAGCTCGAATTTGAAGCGCGACTCCGACCGCGGCGAGATAGTCTGCCAGAACTGCGGCCTGGTCATCGAGGAGAACCTGGTGCAGGAAGGCCCCGAATGGCGCGCATTTGACGCCGAGCAGCGCGCAAGCAGGGCAAGGACCGGCGCTCCGCTCAAGTACATGTCCCCCAACAAGGGGCTTGTGACCGAGATTGACCAGTACAACCGCGACGTCAGAGGCGGAAAGATCGCTCCCAGCCAGCAGGCGCAGCTTTACAGGATGCGCAAGTGGCACAAGCGCGCAAGCATCTCCAACTCCGTTGAGAGGAACCTTGCGATTGCGCTCACCGAGCTTAACCGCGTGGCATCGCACCTCGGGCTTTCCGAGAGCATCCGCGAGGCAGCTGCACTGCTTTACAGAAAGTGCGTAGAGCGCGGCCTGATCCGCGGACGCCAGATTGAAAGCGTCGTGTCAGCAGTGATTTATGCAATTTGCAGGCAGTTCGGGATTCCCCGCACCCTTGACGAGATTGCGGCTGTTGCAGAGATTCCCAAAAAGGAAATCGGAAGGACCTACCGCCTCATCACCCAGGAGCTTGAGCTCAAGGTGCCGCTTACGAACCCGCGCTTTTACATAACGCGCTTCGTGACTGCACTGCGGCTTTCGGGCCAGACCCAGGAGAAGTCAGTTGAGCTTCTGGACCAGGCAATCGAGAAGGGGCTCATCTCCGGACGCGGCCCGATGGGAGTTGCTGCAGCTGCGGTTTACATCGCAAGCGTGCTCACAGGCGAGCGCAGGACCCAGAAGGAAGTGGCTGACGTTGCAGGAGTGACCGAGGTCACGATTCGCAACCGCTACCGCGAGCTGAAGAAAGCACTCGGACTGAAGGTCAGCATCTGATTTTGGAAGAACGTTCTTCCATTCCCCTTTTTCAATTTTTCTTCTTTTTATTTTATGTTTCCTGTTTTGTTTCGCTTTCATGACTTGCCAGCGGAGGCCCTGCTTCGGCATAATGGTATTATACCCTCAAAACCTAATGCAAACCAGTAGTTTCGTATAATTATCAAGTGGTGATTTGGTTGGCTAAGGCAAAGAAAGCAGCAAAGAAGCGCGTAGTAAGGCGCAGCCAGAAGAAGGCGGCACCAAAGGTCGCGGCAAAGTCGGCTCCGGGAATGTTCTCAGGGCTTGAGTTCAAGGCAGTATTTGACATGTGGAAGGTCGCGCTGACCAACCCCGCAAAGGCAATATCAAGCCAGGCAGGAAAGGCAGGCTATGCAAAGGGCATCCTGATGCTCTGCCTTGCAGGCGCGCTCTACGCGGTAATCTCGGCAATACTCACAATGAACTTCTTCGTGCTAGCGCTCGGGCCGGCCATGTTTGCGGTGATGCTGCCAATCATGGTGCTTGTTGGCGCCGCAGTGGTGTTTGCGTTCGCAAAAATCCTTGGCGGAAAGGGCGGGCTTCGCGAGCAGTTCTACGTGAGCGCGGTGCTCCTCTCGCCGATCATTTTGCTTGCGGCGTGCGCAAAAGTGCTGCTCATCGTACCCATAATCGGATTCCTGCTCAAGGCAGCTGCGCTGTTTGTGCTTGAGGTGTACGCACTCTACCAGATTACCCTTGCGCTGCGCTCGATACACGACTTCAGCACGATAAAGGCAATCCTTGCGTGGATGCTGCCGCTTTTGATTGTGACAATAGTGGTCGTAATCTTTGCGCTGGTGGTCGTTGCCGCAATCCTTGCGCTGGTCCCTGCGGCGGTGCTTGTCGGGCTCCTTGCGTAGGCCGGCAAATACCTTCTTTTTTTATTTTTCTTTTTTTACCCGCTTGCAACTTTCAACAATTCGTCAGCTGGCGCGTCGGTCTTCAGCCCGGTTGGCGCGAAGTGAGTGCGCACAACCTTGAAGCCCTTGGCGCGCAACAGCTCCATGATTACTTCGGTCTTCTTTCCTATGGGCTTGCGAACTGCGCTGCACAGCTCGGGCAGGCCGATGTAGCCGGGCGAGAAGTCGTTTTCCTCCAAAAGAAGCCTGATGAAATCCGAGTGCGATTCGTTTGCGTGTTTGGATTTCTGGCTGAGTTCAAGCATCCGCGAAAGTGTCTCGCTGTCTCCAAGCTTTCCAAGCCACAGCGGGCCGCACGTCTCAAGCTTTCCGCCGCATTTCTTGCACGCCTTGGCGTTTTGGTGGAAGGAAAAGCACGGCCTGCAGAAGCCCAGGTCGCCGACTTGGGAGTACGTGATGTCAGCTGCCTTTGCAGAGGACGTGAGCACGCCTATGGTCTTGATGTGGTGCCCCGAATAGAAGCTTGCAAGCGGGGTGAAGGCGTTTGCGTGGATTGCTGCTGTTCGCACCACGCGGCCAATGAGGATGCGGAGTGCGGTCTCGTGGCAGTAATAGTTGTGGGAGGGGATTGAATCGTACTCGCGCATGCAGGGCTTCGGACGCGCGCCGCACAAGTTGGCCATGTCGGTTGCTGTGACCGAAAGAACCGCGTTCTTTGCGCAGGCGCGCACTGCAGAGTCCAGGAAGTTCGTTGGTGTTCCGAACGGGTCAAGCTCAACTATGTCGTAGTCGTGGCTGGTCGCGGCCTCCACGTGGAAGTCCTTGGTTGAGAACGTTGCTCCCTTGAGCTTGTTGAGCGTTGCGTTCTTCTTTGCATAAGCGATTGCAAGCTCGTTGGCGTCATTGAAGGTCACCCTGGACTTTCCGACTTCAAGGTAGTAGCGCACTCCACGAGCGCCTGTTGAGCACAGGCCGTCAAGGATCTTGGGGTTCTTTGGGAGCCTGGGCTTGAGCGCCTGCAAGGCGAGGCTGGAAATCGTGCGCGAGAATTCCATTACCGGGTTGAAGAACACCATGCAATGGTGCGGGTCGGTGTAGCAGTCTGCTGGCACGTAAAGCTGGGCCGCCTGCTCGCGCACCTTTATAGCGTTTAACCTAGCTATTTTCATATAAAACTAATGCCACTCCAAGCATATAATTCCCCTGCTAGTCTTACCAAAACTGATGCGAAAATGGACCTTCTTTTTGACGACGAGTGCATGCGCTCGCTTGTGCCGCAACTCGACTCCTGCGCTGCTGCAATCCGCGAGTGGATTGACCAGAAGCGCCTGCTGATAATACGCTACAACGACGACTGCGACGGCGTCACTTCGGGGATGGAAATCTACGCGTCCGCAATGGCGTACGCAAAGGAAAAGTTTTTGCCGGAAGGGAACGTGACCGGATTCCAGGTGCCTTCGGCTGTTTACGGAAAGCGCGACTCCTTTGACGACGTTATGCGGGCGCGCGATGCAGGAAAGGAACTTGCTGTTGTGATTACCGACTTGGGAGCCAATGCCGAAAGCGTGGACGGGCTGAAGGCGCTCAAGGACTCCGGCGCGAAGGTGTGCATAATCGACCACCACCCGCCGAACCCGGACGCGCTTGCGCTCTGCGACGCTTTCGTGACCTCGCACGCTTTCGACAATTCCGGCGCGCACACCGCCGGGCTTGTAGCGTATGAGGTTGCAAGGAGGATTTTTGCAGATGCCGCGAACAAGGAGTGGGTGAACTGGTCCTTGCAGTCTGACAAGAGCACGCTTGCAAGCGGGGATTACCCGCAGGCCAAGGCGCTTGACTACCTTGCGCACTTTTCCGAACCGGCCGTTGCAATCGAGGACTACTACGAAAAAGTCACGGACGAGCACATGCTCAAGCTTGCAACCGACCTTGCGGTGAAGGGCGAGGAAAAGGCTTTGAAGATTATGAAGGACCACGCCACAACAAGAAAGGTCGGAGAGACGGCGCTTCTGATTGTTGCGGACATGGCCAGGGCGACTTCAAAGACGTCCTACCCGCCCAAGGGCCGGGCGCTCAACTTGGTGCAGGACTACTATTGCGCGAAGTACCCGGAAAAGGCCATTGTCTCAATGGGCTACTCGGACGACTCCATCAGCATCCGCGCGAATTCCAAGGCCCGCGAAGCGGGATTCGACTCCAACCCCATCATAAACACGCTCAAGGAAGAGCTTCCCCACGCAATAAGGAGCGGAGGAGGGCACTCTGCTGCGGCTAACGTGCGCGTGGAAATAGAGTTCGGAGAGAGCGTGCGCACTAGGATGGAAGAACTGATTGCGCTGTCGCTTGAGAAAAAGTAGAAGTAATAGCGAAAAAATGAAATTCAAAAATAGAACAACGAAAAACAAAAAAAGAACGGAATCCGCTTAGCTGTTTGTTATTGTCGCCGAGTCTCCCTCTTCGGCGTCAACGGCATTCTTTCCCGTTGCGCCGGCCTTCTTTTGCTCTGCGGCTTCCGCACCAGCCGGCCTCTGGGTTGCCTTTGCGATTGCCTGCCTTGCGCCTTCGACCTGCTCCACTGCAGCCTGCCTAAAATCTTGGCGCGCATAAAGGAGAGCGACTATCGCGGCGCCAACCAGGAGGGCGATTATCCACGAAAGGTTCGAGCCTCCGGCCTTGATGAAGAAACCGGTAATCCCGCCGTCGGTGACGGTGTTGAGCACGACTGCACGCTGCTTGACAACAGTACCGTCCTGCGAGCGCAGCACGAGCACTCCTGCGACCTCGCCCTGTGCGTCGGATGGCGCGCTGACAGCTATCGTGACGTTTATCGACTCGCCAGGCGCGACGTCCTGGAGGCCTTCCCTCTGCTCGACTACGAACCCTACTGGCAGGCCCTCGATGGTGCCTGTAACGCCGTAGATTATCACCTGCGACGGGTTGTAGAAGCGCTCGGTCACGGTGAAGTTGCGGTTATCGGAGGCGACCTCTTCCTGCGTCGCGCAGGCTGAAGCAAGTATGTTGGTGACAACTGACTCGCGGAACGCCTTGCTGTCCGCACCGCCAGTGCGGCCGCCTGTGACCGTGACTTCGACGTCCTGCGCAAAGCCGAGCTTGGTTGCGTTGACCGTGACTGTCGCGGTTGCGGACTCGCCAGCGGGAACAGTAAGCTTTGACGGCACTATGCGAACAGCGTCGCTGCCTGAAGTGAACGTGAACGTGTTTGTGAATGCGCCGGTGTTCTCCACGCGTATCGCGTAGGTCGCGTCCTTTCCGCACGCGCTCGACCCTGCGCTCAATGGCGCGCTGACAACTGCACCTGCCAACTCAAGCACGGAAAAGCACGCGGTCCTGCGCTCCACTTCGATTCCCCGCCTTGTGGCTACGACGTCAAGGCACTGCTCGCCTGAAGCCGTAGAGGGCGGGTTTATTGAAAGTGCGACGGCCTGGGACTCCGAAGACTCCAAGCCTATAGTGTGCTCCGCAAGCTTTGCTCCGAGTTCGGAGGCATACCCCTCAAGGGAAAGGTCCACTGTGACGGGCACGCCCCTGTTTGCCACTATGATGTCGGTCTGGAGGCTAGAGCCTGCCACCATTTCGTAGTGCTCGCGGGCAAACGAGATGTCGACCGTGATGTCCGAAGGCTCGTAGGCCTGCTCGAAATAGATGTTTGACACGAGCGGCTGGCCGCAACCTGAGCCTACGCAGGTGTTGGTTGCCGGGACGTAGTTGTCAACCGGCGGGAGGTGCTGCTCCACGTAGGTCGAGCAGGCGGTGCACGGCTCGACCATCATCCTTACGGTCTTCCTTATAGTAGTGCAGGAATCAAGGGTGGTGTTCTTGCAGATGTTGAAATAGAGGGTAACGTCCTCGTCTCCCCGAAAGCAGCTTCCCGAATAGACGGTTATCTTGGTTCCCCTGCTCCGGTATGCCGGGAGGTCCTGTACTGGCGCGGTTACGCTGCCGTAGAGCTTGCCGAAGTTGGCGCTGACTGAGAGCGTGGCGTCCTTTGACTCGGTGTTCTCGGCATAAGCGTAGATGGTGCCTGCGGAGCAGGAGGTCATGCTTACGATAGAGGCATCCGTTGCGGCAGTGTAGGCTGCTGCAAGCGGGACGAAGAACATTACAATGGAAAGTGCGACGAGGGCAAATTGCCTTGACAGCTGCATCCTGAAACCACCTAAAGTAACTACTATCTAGTTACAACATTATATTTAAACATATCATTTGTTACCATTGTCCAGTAAATACATATAAATATTGGCTCGCACAATAAATCCCTGTGAACGCGTACACGAAAC